>ERZ1034680.118-NODE-118-length-56364-cov-53.401605_pt1 | contig 56364 bp, 63 predicted proteins | sample MGYA00520639_ERZ1034680 | MGnify/ENA primary metagenome ERZ1034680 (study PRJEB33766, sample SAMN09781760) | gut metagenome | biome: gut microbiome | host: Homo sapiens | place: Madagascar | study: EMG produced TPA metagenomics assembly of the PRJNA485056 data...
CCCAACCCACGGGAACGAGAATTTTCGCTAAACCGTTTGTTGGTGGCAGTTCTTCGCCGCCTGTGGGCGTACCCCTTTTGACGGGTGGGGTATCCCCTGGGGTAGACCTGGGGTAAATTCATAGAAGTAGTTCCTTCCATAGAAAAAGGGTTCAGAAGTATGTACTTTTTCTGAACCCTCTCTTTGATGAATTTATGTCTCTATTATACCGTCTGATGCCCACTTTTTCAAGTATTAGCTTTTCCTAAGAAAGCGACAAAACCTTTAGGAAAGAAGCGAAATGCCGATGGCAGGATACCTACCACCGGCACATTCACGGGCTATCTTTCATCAACCGTGCCTTACTTTGTTTTCTTCTGTCCAGTGGTGCGGAACGGCTCCATCTCCTTTGCCTTTGCAAGATCAAACACCACCGCCTTGGCATCCTGGAAGAAAACGCCCTCCATTTCGTACCGCTTGGACTCGTTCCAAGCATCGCCCATCAGTCTCCGCAAAGCGGCCCGGATGGTATTGCAAGTGCTGCTGAAACCAGCACCCGTGGAGGCCTTGGTGAACTTCATGGCGGCACCGTCCTTTTCCTTGCAAACCTGAATTGCAAACGCCTTATTTTCGGCATCCAGCAGGGGTTTCACATAATCGGGGTTACCCAGAACATCCAGCGTCTTGCCGTTGAAGGAGATGCCGTTGAGGTTAATCGTCATAGTGGGGGCAGCACCCATGGTCACATCGATAACGGAGAAATTAAAATCCTTGAAGTCTTTCATAGTAGTTAGTTTCCTTTCCGGCTGTGTTCATCCAGCCAATCAAATAGTTTGTCAATGTCTTTGGTGCGCCATTTGGGGTCCAGCGCCACGAACCCTTTCAGGCGCCCACTCTTGATACGGGTAACACGGAATTTTTCTTCGATAGGTTCTTGCATGGCGGCTCCTCTGCGTCGGGGCAGCGCCAGCATCGCTTGTACAGCCATCCAGTCCTCCCTTGGGATAATTGCCGGGTGATTGTTGGTAAGGCGGTACTGGGGCTTCTGACCCCGGTTCTTGACGGTCTTGTGGGAAAAGCAATCCACCGTGTAGGATTTCTGCATCAGCACATCGCCGCAGTACTTTTCGTTCTGTAGCATATTGCGGACGGTCGCATAGCTCCATACCGGATTGCCTTTAACCGTAGGAACCCCGGCGGCAGTCAAACTTTCAGCTATCTCCCGGATTGTCATGCCGTTCATATAGCTGGAATATATGTAGCGGACTACCTCCGCTTCTTCCTCAACAATCACCAGCTTGCCAAGTTTGTCCTTGTCATAGCCAAGCAGGAAATTGGTGGACAAGATCGGGATGCCATTTTTGAAGCGTTCAATCACAGACCAGGTAATGGCTGCGCTTTTCGCTTCCGACTCACCCTGGGCAACCAGGCTCATAACACCCAGTGTGAACTCGTTTTTCGCCTCCACCGTGTTCAGCGAAACATCCTCGAAGTAAACGCCAACGGGTGGGTTAAGGGCTTTCAACTCACGAACTACCCGCAGGCAGTCCATGGTATTTCTGGCAAAACGGCTGACGCTCTTTGTCAGAATCAAGTCGATTTTCCCATCCCGGCAGTCCTGGATCATCTGCTGAAACTGGGGGCGTTTTTTCATATTGGTACCGGATTTGCCTTCATCCGAATAAATCCCGACTTCCTCCCAGTTTTCATTGTCTGCAATCATCTGGCGGAAGTGTTGCTGCTGAAGTTCAAAACTGCCTGCTTGGGCATCTTCGAGGGTGCTGACCCGGCAATACGCCGCAACACGCAACTTGGGCTTATTCTCGGAGTCAACTGTCATGGTGGCGGGAATGAATTCCACATCCCGCTTGTCCTCAAATGCAGATCGGATGCGTTGCTTTTCCTGCTCTCGGCGCTTTTCTGCCTTAGCAGCCTTGTTCCACTTTCCGGTCTGCTGAATTTGCATCTTTTTGGGCATATAATCACCTCCTCCAGCGCAAAAATAGATTGGCACCCGCACGGCCAATCCCTATCAATGATAACCGAGAATGCCAAATTATGAAAAAACAAATCGACCGGCATACAGCTATATTCCATATACCGGCCGAGCTGTTGGCTGGGTTTGAACCCTGCATATCAGGGGAAAGTCACTTCAATAGTAGTCCCATCCAAAAAGGTGTATCGAACAAGCCCGGCTGGTAGGATGTCAGCATGGTCGAGTACCTTTCCGACCAGTGTGAAATCCACCTCATCCAGAGGCTTGCCTTTTGTCAGTTCCATAAACTGTTTGGCACGAAAACGCACCAAGGGGTCATCGGAGGCAAGCTGGGCGTTCCAGTTTTCCAGGAGTGTTTTGCGCTGTTCCAGCAAGGAGTTCCATGCCATCACAAAGGTCAGGTGCAAATCGGTTTCCCAGATGTCCACGTTGATGCATCCCTTGGATTCTTTACCCAGGCACTTCTGCTTGCACTTCCATTGATACTTTACATACCCAAGGCGCTGCATCCTGCGCCGCCAGTAAAGGTCACCGCAGGCACCGCAGAAAACTCGGTTCGTAAAGGGCTGGGCATCCGTGTAGCGCCCCATCGTCCGAAGTCCGTGGGCTTTCATGTATTCCTTGCGGCGGCGGATTTCCTGCTGGGTTGCCTGCCACAGTTCCTTGCTGACAATTGGTTCGTGGTCATCGGAGATATAATACTGGGCAACCTGACCTTCGTTCTTGACCATCTTCTTGGTCATAAAATCGGCAGTGAATGTCTTTTGCAGGATGGTGTCACCCATGTGCTTTTCATTCTGCAAAATGCCCATAATGGTATCCACCGTCCATTTTGGCTTGCCCATACAACCGGGTACCTGACGCTCGTTCAGCGTCCGAGCCAGCACATCGGGGCTTGTCCCGTCCATGTAGGACTCAAACACCCATTTCACGATTTTTGCCTGTTCGGGGTTGATAATCAGGTGTCCGTTTTCATCCTTGTCATAGCCATAAAAGCGGTTCGTGTTCATGTGGAGGATGCCCTTTTTGTAAAGGGAGCGGATGCCCCAGGTGGTATTCTCGGAAATGGAGCGGCTTTCATCCTGGGCAAGAGATGCCAGAATGGTGAACAGCAACTCACCACTGCCATCCATGGTGTTGATGCCCTCCTTTTCAAAGCGGATGCCGATACCCATATCTTTCAGCTTGCGTGAATAATTCAAACAGTCCTGGGTGTTACGTGCAAAACGGGAAATTGACTTGGTGATCACCAGGTCAATTTTCCCTGCCTGACAGTCTGCAATCATGCGGTTGAACTCGTCACGGCGTTTGGTGCTGGTGCCTGAAATGCCCTCATCGGCGTAAATGTCCACCAGTTCGTATTCCGGATTGTTGTTGATGTAGGCGGTGTAGTATGCCACCTGGTTTTCAAAGCTGTTCAGCTGTTCTTCCTCGGCGGTGGACACGCGGCAGTAAGCCGCCACTCGCAGTTTCTTCTGCGGCATCCTTGCACCGCCGACCATTACCGACCGCTGTTGTGCGGGGATATGAAGAATTTGTCTTGCCATGCTTAGGCTCCTTTCTCACGATATGGGCAGTCCGCAGACTGCTCGTATTCCTCTTTTGGGTAAGCGGTATATTCCCACATACCGTATTTGTCCTTGCCCGCAAGAACTGTCACCGGTTCAGAAATCTCGCCCCATTCGTCAGCAACGCTGGCTGGTAGCCATACCCCTTTGCAGGCATGAGAGCCAACTTTGAGGTTCGTTTTGCAAGCCCAGTATTCATCCTTATTTTTATTGCCCCATTTGTGGATCAGCTTTTCGCCGCAGTAGGGGCAGAACAGCTTGCCCGATAATGGGTAGGTGCTTCTTGGGCTGTGATTGACCTTCGGGGTGGCTTTTCGTTCTTCCAGCGCCTTGCTGCGGTCCATCAGAATCTCTTGCACCGCATCCCATTGCTCGTTGGACACGATAGCTGGGTGGTAGCCTGGAATGTACCAGTATTCATGCTCTCCACGGTTTCTATGGCGTACCCGGCGGCTGTCCAGATAGGTCTTTTGGAGCATGAGGTCCCCCTTGTAAGCGGTGTTGTCCAGAATGCGGAAAACCGTAGATGGTATCCATTTCTGCCCGCCTGGGCTTGGAATACCCTGCTTGTTGAGGTAAATGGCGATTTTGCCGGGCCATACCCTCTGAGCGGCAAGGTCAAAAATCAAGCGCACCGTTGGGGCCACTTCCTCATCAATCGCAACTTCACCATCGATTGCCTGGTAGCCGAAGGTATGCTCCAAGCCGCTGGTGCGCTCCCCAGCGTTGAATTTTCGCTTGTAGGTAAGATGGGCGTTCTGGGATGCATCCTCGCTCTCCGCCTGTGCAAACGCCGCCAGGATGGCAAGCATGAGTTCGCCGGAACCGTCCAGCGTATTGATGTTTTGCAGTTGAAATAAAATACCGACACCGATGCTTTTGAGTTCCCTGGAGAACTTCAGCACGGTCTCGGTATTTCTGGCAAAGCGAGAGACGCTTTTTACAATTATCAGATCAATTTTACCTGCCCTGGCATCCGCAATCATCTGCTGGAACTGGGGGCGTTTTTCATAGAACCCGGATATGCCGAAGTCCGCATATACCCCGCAGAACTCCCAGCTGGGGTTCGCCTTGATGTAGCTGGTGAAGTAGCTGATTTGGTTGTCCAGGGAGTTTTCCAGTTCTTCGGAGTCCACGGACACTCTGGCATAGGCGCAAACCCGCAGTTTATAGGTCTTGGGTTGCATGGTCGGCTGTATCACTTTTACTTGCATGATGGGTTCCTCCTTTCCTTTGGGGTCATCGTATATTCCCGTACAAGTGGCGATTAGTCAAGCAATAAAACGCTATTTTTCCATGAATTTCTGATGGCAAAAAATGATGCCCGACAAGGCTTTTAACACCTCATCGGGCAACATTTACGATGTTCACTTGCTGGGGATTTTCAGCTTCATGCTGCTGTAGATGACATTGCTTTTCAGCCCATTCAAGCTGACGATCTCTTTGTAGCGAGAACCGCTGCCGAGGTACTTTTTTGCAATCTCCCACAGCGTATCGCCTTTCACAACCGTGTGGGTGAGATAGGCATTGGCGGCAGATACGGAACCCGCCACAGTCAAGGCAGAAACCTTCACCGGGGACATGATGGCATACTTGCCGGATTCGTCCTTGTTGATAATCGCACGGTCACCTCTGACCTCATGGACGTACCACTTCAGCTTACGCACCCAAGAAGGGATTGCCTTGCCGCTGTAGTAGGTGCTACCCGTAATGGACACAAGGTCACCAGCCTTAATGCCCTGGGCGGTGGGCGCAGAGGGCTTCTCTTCTGGCACGGATGCAGTACCGCCCAGTTCGGCAGTCACCTTGCTGGCGAGATCGCCCATTCGCTGATAGAGCCATGTCCCAGGGCAGGATTTGGCAGCGAACCATCTATGCACGGTCAGCACCATCTCGTCTGCCTTCGGCGCATAAGCCAGGGTCTTGTCCTTGTCCCCGAACCACAGCAACTTGGTTTTTCCATAACGCTTACAGATGTCCACGCACAGCTTGATGAGCGAAGCGTAGACAGCGGTGGTCATAGCATAGGGTTCCTTGGCATCACTGGCGCACTCAATAGTAATGGCCCGCTGGTCGTTGGCGGCACTGGAGGAACACCAGGAACGGTTGCGCTCCTCCACGCACAAAGCCACTCGACCATCCGGGCCAATACCATAGTTGCAGCTTGCCTGCCTGTCCGGGCTGGTAAAGCATCCGCAGATGCTTTCGGCACTCAGCTGACCCACCACGCAATGAGGCGTGATGCGGTCAATGCTGTGGGTGCGCTGCCCGGAGTGGTTGGGACTGAGTTTGGTGTAGACCACCAGGGGGCTGTTCGTGTATCCCATTACTGCTCATCTCCTTCCGCACGGCCGTGGAGCTGCTCCAGCACATCCTTGACCTTTTCGGGAACAGGCAGACCGAGGTGTGCGGCATTCTCCAGCAGGGACACGCCCTCATTGGAGATGTAGAAGAAAATGACCGCAGTACGCAGAACGCTGCCGTTGCCGAGGACATGGATGTCCAGGATATTTGCGATGCCCACCAGCAGGAAAATCAGCACCTTGCGGCAGATGCCACGAAAGCCGACCTCGCTGGAAAGCGTGTGGTCGGAGATGGCGCACATGATGCCCGTGAGGTAGTCAATGACCACAAAGGCAATCAGGGCGTACAGCAGGCCATCGCAACCGCCCAGGAAATAGCCCAGCCAACCGCCGATAGCGGCAAAAATCAGCTGGATGGTGTTCCAGAATTCCTTCATTTTGAAATCCTCCTTTGAATTTTGAGTATGAAAAAAGACACCTCCGAAGAGATGTCCTGATTCCTCTAATGCACCCGCCATCACTCCTCGGTGATGGTGTAGGTGATTTTCATGGTCTTGTCCGCCGTTTTAATAACCGGCTCGGCAAGGTTATTGATGGTTGCCAGGTATGGGGTGTACAGATAGAGTTCCTTATACACGGTATAGTCACCGTAGCGGTACATCCACTCCCGAATAGCATAGGTCTTATAACGGGCAAACTGGCTTCGTCCCCAACCGACGTAGCTGGCATCCGGGGTTTCTCGCAGATACAGCTTCGGCACCCCGTCAAGGAAGTACCAGCCGTTAATGACAACATCGTCATCCACGATGTAGGTCGCAAGGTTAGATGAGTTGTAGGTGATGCCCGGCACCAGTTCAATATTTGCCACATTGGTGGTGTCAACTCGATAGACCTGTGTACCCGTGTAGCACATAAGCCATTTACCACTCATACCGATGCTAAAAAACTCGCTGATGCCGCTGGGGGCAACGATTTTCTGGGTTTTGCAGCCGTTTGCATCAACGGTATCCATGAACCATTCATAGCCAGTGCGACTGTAATACTCCCGGCTTCCGCTTGTAGAACTGAGTGTCTGGTTCTCCCGGCGTACAAGGCCATACCACTTTCCATCAGCACCATGATACAGATAGTTCCTTACATCGTGGCTATTACTATACGGGGCCTCGGTGCCATCCAAACTACCCCCGGTATAGTGGTAATGCAGTGGGTAGTGCCCCAGTTCAATGGTAATTTCCTCTTCCGGCTCCAGAACCACTCTGGACAACGGGCGATCCACCAAACTGGCATGAAGGTAGTCATCCCGGTATTTTCGAAGGGTGGCCTGTGTGGAATCGTAGTAGGTGGTCATTTCCAGCCGATAACCCTCACTGATATAAAGACGCTTGTTGTCCCGATATGCCTCCATGGTGTACACGTTTTTTTCGCAGTTGTAGACACCAAGCCGAACCATGTAGTTATTGGCGTACTGCGTTCCCTTTCCTGCGAGGGTGTTGGAAAGGCAGATGGCAGAAATCGTGCCGTTTGCCTGGGAGGTGGCAAAGTCCCAGACAAAGCGGTACCCTCCGTCCACAACCTTGCTCTCTGTCAGGTTTCGACTGCCGCGCCGGACATCCTCGGTATTGTTGGCATCATCAGAGGCATAGCCAATGAGGGGGTTATCGAGCGGTGCGTAGATGTTGTCCGCCTGCTCCTCAAGAGGATTCTGATAAAGCAGAATTCCACCCATGATGTTTTTCTTGATGGGGAGCATCCAGTTTTCGCCGTTGGCACTGTTGAAGCTGGTGTTATCAAACAGGATGCCCATAATGTTGGTGTTGAGGACATCCATCACAGCTTCTGTGACCAGGTTGGTGTCCTCGTAAACCTCAACCCGCCCAGTGTGGATGTCGGTTAGTTCAATTACGCTTTTTCCTTTGAGCATCATCATTCCTCCGTATTCAGATAATCGGTAGTGAGGGATTTGAGAAAACCATCTGCACCGCTGATGATAAAGCGGTACTTGATCTGCCCGGTAGTGGCTTTCTCAGCCCAGGAGTCCACGCTGATAGCCTCCAGTGCCGCCTTGGACATCCCGGACTTTTCCTCCGAAAGCTGCGCCCAGACAGAGTCCACACAGCTCCACCAGGACACACCATCATCAAAGGAAACGGCAAATAGCACATTGTCATCGCAGTCCGCAAACACCTTTTCTATGCCGAGGATGGTTGCATCCGCCATATCGATGTTCTCAGAGTACACTACCTGGGGAAGCGGCACACCCGTGTAGGTGGCACGGAAATCCGGGAAGTGATTTTCTGAATCGTGCCAATATAGGATGGTGGGGTCTTTGAGCGTCAGCAGCAGACTGCCATCCGGAATATCCTGCACCCCATAGGTTTCAAAAACCTCGGCGGTCAGTTCGGTTTCAGCCAGCTTTTGAAGTGCGCCATCCGCAACCGTGTAGAGGGTGTGGTCAGCATCTGTCACCAAATAGCGGCGATTATAGGGGTCAAGGAAAACCGGGGCATGGTCCTTCAGTTCAAAAGTCTTTCCTGCATTATCCTGGGGCTTGAAAGTAATAGTTTTCCCAGACAGCGGGACAAATTCTATAATGCCTCCGCCCGTGACAAGACTGGATGCCGCAAGATAGCTACTATTGGTCGGGACGGTTTCAAACCGAACGCAAAGCTCCCCGGTATCGAAGAAAACCACATCCCAGACCAACAGAGTGGCATCGGTGCGGTTGCCATGCACCGAGTAGCCCTCCCAGCGCACCCGCAAAAACCGATAAGTCCCCCAGAGGGTTCCTTCTTCTCTGCGGAGCGTCATAAGGTCGGCATCCCTGCGGACAATTTTCAGCTGTTCGGAGTTCTCGCCAATGCCGATCCAAGAGTTACCGCTGACATACAGCTTGCTTGCAGCTTTCCCGTTATACTGAAACCAGTCCACGCCATCGACCACATCAGTTCCATCATCATTGAGGGAGTTGTTGCGGATAAAGGTCATATTGTCTGTGGTTTCAAGGATTTCATCTACTGTTCCGTAATCAACCATTGGTTACCTCCAAATTTTCAACCGTGTCCATGTTGGCAAAACCAAAGGAGAACGCAGCCAACCGCCCACGGTCGATCTTCACATCCTGCCCTGTGACACGCATATCGTATTTTTGCCGTAACACCATGTGCTCACCATCCACTTCGGTGTAGACCGTTTCAGCGATGTTTTTCGCATACAGGCAGTACGCATTGACGAAAGGCTCCGTATCGAACGGCAGGACCGTGATAGATGTGATGGCATCATAGGGGGCAGACGGAATCGTCAGCTGGATCATCCTACCACGGTTCAGCCGTGTTTCAATAAGGCCAACTGCCTCGTAGTCCTTTCGGAGCGAGAACACATCCGTATCCAGCACATACTTCTTTGCATAGACCATTTTCCGGGCATCTGCGGTTTCCACCACATCTCGGACAATGGGAGCAAAGAGCCGAAGGTGGTCTGTGAGGGTGTGCATTGGCATACCCGTGAGGGAGATGGATGCCATACCGTCCGACAGCCCAGTCCGCCCAGGCGTAAGGAATTGCAGCGAAAGCGTATCATGCAGAGTGTGGGTTGCCATAGAAGTCATAAGGAAACGAGGCATCGTATCATCCGCCGTAATGCGACCATCCCAACGATTCTGGACACCAAGCCCCTGCCCCGTAATGGTAGCAAGGATGTTCTGTACCCCGATATCAGCCTTGCCATTTGTCACGGAAAGGTACACATCAAAGGTGTGTAGCTGGTTAGATGCCAAATCAACGATGGGATAATAAAGGTTCAGTAGGTGTTCGCCGCTATGCCATGTTTCCAAGGGGTGAAATTCTTCCACCTCATGACCGTCCAGCATATAGGTGACCGTCAACCCGGCCTTTCCGTCCTCCGTCCAAGAAACAGGGAGCGAGATGACTTTTTTATTTTCAACCTCGTTACCCTCGTCATCGGTGGTAGTGCCAAGGTCTACCGTGGTTTCAGCGGTAACGCTCCGTTCAACAGGGGTTGCGCTGATGCGGAGAATGGCTTCAGCGTGGAACTCCGCATCCGTTTCATCGCCAGACGCAAATTCCATATTTATAATAGGAAATTTCTCCTCACCAATTTCCAGATCAAAGGCGTTGGTGAAAGTGTAAATGCTCATCTTCCCGGCATTGATGGAGTTGATGAGCCCACTGATATTCTTATCATTTTTGCTTTTGGCTTCAGACAAGCGGGGGTTCTTGCCCACGCAGCGGAGTGACTGCTTCCCGTAAATTCTGGTGTTGATGTAGGTGATGGCGGAGATTTTTGTCTCATCCGCATGACCACCAGTGAATCGCAGGACATCCCCCAAGTCCAAAGCCGGGTCCCCGATCGTTTCAGAATCAAATGGAACATACTCCACCAAGCAGATGGCATCCAGGATTGCGTTGATGATCCGCTTTCGGGTCTCCTCCAAGCCAAACTGCAACAGTGGATTGACGCCCAGGTTCATGGTCAGCCCATCGTCCGGGTCTTTGGCATAATACTCCGCTGTCTCCGTTTTCTTATTGGTGGAACTGAGGGCGGTGTATCGGGTCACGAAATCTGAAAAGCTGCTGCTGAACCGATGCCGACTATCCACTGCCTTATCTGCCACATTCCGATACGGCACAAGGAGCAACTTGCCAAAGCGGTCCATGGTGGCAAAGCAACCCAAGGTCTGAGCGAGATAATACAGAAAATCCCGCCAGGTTTCGATGTCGTTGTCCTGGTAGACACCCAGCAGCTCGGTACCGTTGGTCAGGGCTTCGATTTCCTCCCGGCTCTGTGCCAGTTCCACATGGCAGGCTTTAGCCAGAATGGTGAGGTACTCATAGGGATATGCGCTGGACAGATCCTTGCCGAAATTCTTGTCCAGATTCAGCATGGCATCGTAGGCTTTCAGTTCCAGGGTCTTCACATGGCGATTGGCTTCTGCTACATAGAAAACGCCCATCGGCACGGTCTCCAGGCTACCATCTGAAAGCTGGAGGTGAAAATCCATAGAAATGCTGGCACCATCCAGCGTATAACGGTCAATATCCGAAAAAAGAGAAATGCCCAGTTCTGCGGCGTACACGGTTCCCAGCTCAATTTCAGAGGAACCGGAGCATTGCCGTGTGATGTACCCGGAACCCTTGACGATGTCCCGGTTTGTAATGGGATATTCTTTTCCTGCCTGAGTCACGATTTTCCCTGTCCAGAAATACTGGCGGGTCGGCTCGGCAATCAGCCGCTTGTATTCATCTGAAACAGGATACAAAATCGCACCTCCTAAAACTCATTCAATGTGAAGGACACCTTCCAAAGCCCTTTGTACGAAGTATCTTTGACCAGACTGACCTTGTAGTCATCCACATACATCTGCGTGTCCACCGATTCCAAAGTTTCTGTGTCAAAGTAGGATACATCCAGTTTCCGCTCCTTGGAGAACGCAGTCAGCTTTTTCAGCCATGTGGGCGAAACAGCGAAAGCCGCCGAGATTTTGACCACGCCCTCTCGCACCACATCACGCTGGGTGGTGCCAGCTTCGGTTTCGCCGCTGGAATCAGCCTCCACGGCACGGAGAGATACCTCATACGAAGTGGGCAGAGGGAGTGCCACGCCATTGAACTTCAAATATTGAATAAATGCCATGTTATCTCCCTCCGCTTCGTAGGTTCATTCTCTGCTGCGCCGTGACAATTACCTCGTCCAGTGCCGTCCCGCCGATATACACCGGGATAACGATGTCCCCGGCGTTGGTGGGCTGATTGCCCAATGCCTCTCGGATGGCAGAAACGATAGATGTGGTACTTTCTGCTTCACGCCCACCTCCGGCGTAGGCGAACTCTGCTCCATTCACCTTGGGGTTAATGACCATGTCCGCCGCCACACCGCTGACCGCCTTTTGGATCATGCCACGGCTCTGTTCGATGCCCTTGGCAAGCCCAGCCATGAAGTCCGGCATCCAGCTTTCGTAATCAGTCAGAGGGCCTTCATCCGGGACGGAGAAGTGCAGGACGGAACGAATTTTGTTCGCCACACCTGTAACCGCATTGGTAACTGCGCTGATACAGCTTTTGATGCCGTTGACAATACCCATGATGAGGTCACGTCCCCAGCTGAACGCCTGAGACGCAAGACCCTTCACATAGCCGACCGCTTTCTCAAATCCGGAATGGATGACATTGTAGATCTGACCGATGATGCTGCCGATGGCGGTTTTCACATTGTTCCAGATGGACTTGACAGTGTTGCTGATGGTGTTCATCACGGTAGTAACCACATTCTTGATGCTGTTCCATGCCGTGGACACTACGTTACGGATGGCACTCAGCACAGAGAACACCGCATCCCGAATGGCATTCCAGATCGTAGTGACCACATTCTGAATGGCGGTTAGCACCGTGGTAATTGCGGTAAGAATCGCATTCCAAACCGTCTCAAACAGCATTCTGATGTTTTCCAGGATAGGGGCAAGGAACTCGGTAATGGCTGTCCATACCTCCAGCACCTTGGTAGAAATTGCTGTCCACGCCAGTTCAATGAGGATACGGATGGCTTCAAAGATGGTTTCGAACAGGTAGCGGAACGCCTCCAACAGCGGAGAAATCGTATCGTAGATGCTCTGCCATACAGAGGTGATAGTAGACCAGATGGAGGTCATCACCCCGCTAATAGCAGACCAGGCGGCGGTGAACACCCCTTTGATGCCCTCCCATAGCCCGGAGAAGAAGTCCTTCAGCCCATTCCAAATCGTCTGCGCTGTGCTGGAGATTGCCTCCCATGCCGACTGGAAAAAGGACTTGATGCCCTCCCAGGCAGCAACAGCGGCTTCCTTGATGGTGTTCCACAGGTCGATCCAGAATTGGCGGAACCCCTCGCAGTTATTCCAGAGGTAAATGAAAGCCGCCACCAGGGCGGCAATGGCAGCGATAATAAGGACGATGGGGTTTGCCAGCATAACAGCATTGAGGGTCGCAAAGGCGGTCTTTACTGTATTGATGACCCCAGCGATCTTCGGAACGACCGTCATAATCGTGCCGACCGCAGAGATCACCTTACCGACCACAATCAATACCGGACCAAGGGCGGCAACCACAGCGGCGATGGTGAGGATGAACTTCCGGGTGCCTTCGTCCATGCTGTTCAGCTTGTCCACAAAGCCCTGAATGGCACTGACCACGCTGCGGATAATGGGGACGAGCAGCTCACCAAAGGAAATCGCCAATTCCTCCAGCTGAGATTTCAAAATGGTCAACTGTCCGGCAAGGTTGTCCTGCATGGTATCTGCCATGCTCTGGGAAGTCCCATCGCACTTTGCAATCGCACTGCTCAGTTTGTCGATGTCCGCAGGAGCGGCATTCATCAGAGCAAGGAAGCCGGACATGGCGTTCTTGCCCACAAGGGTCTCTGCCGCAGCGGCTTTTTCGGATTCGGACAAACCGCCAAAAGCGGTACGGCAATCCGCAAGGATGTCCGAGAGGTCACGCATGGAACCGTCCGCATTGGTGGTGGCGATGGTCACTTCACCGATAGATGCTCCGCAAATCTTGACCTCGCCCGCGAGGTTGGTCATGATCGTGCGGAGCGAAGTACCCGCCTGGGTAGACTTGATACCGGCGTTTGCCATCAGACCGATGGCTTCTGCAGTATCCTCTACAGAGAAGCCCAGAGAGCCAGCAATAGGGGCGGCATATTTGAATGTTTCGCCCATCATGCTGACATTGGTGTTGGCATTGGACGATGCCGCCGCAAGGACATCCGCAAAATGGGCGGAGTCCGAAGCGGTCAGACCAAAGGCGGTCAAAGCGTCCGTAACAATGTCGGATGTGGTAGCCAAGTCCTCGCCGGATGCAGCGGCAAGGTTCATAATGCCCTCGATGCCGGAGAGCATATCTGAGGTTTTCCAGCCTGCCATCGCCATGTAGTTCATGGCCTCAGCCGCTTCGGATGCGGAAAACTTGGTCTTACTGCCCATCTCACGGGCCTTATCCCGCAGGGCTTCCAGTTCATCCCCAGTAGCCCCGGACACTGCCGCCACCTGGCTCATGGCAGAGTCAAAATCCGAAGCGGTTTTTACAGCTGCCGTTCCGAGGGCAACCACACCAGCTGTCACCGGCATCAGCTTCTCGCCAACGCCGCTGATGTTGTCACCCACGGTTTTCAGCTTTTCTCCTGTTGCCGCAATCTTCTGCAAGGCGGTGGCCGACTGGTTAGCCTGATCTTCCAGCCGCTTGAGGTCCTGCTCCGTTTCGAGGATTTCACGCTGGAGAGCATCATACTGCTCCTGGGAAATCTCGCCACGGGCAAGGGCTTCATTGGCCTGCTCGGCGGCTGTTTTCAGAGTTTCCAGCTTCTCCTTGGTCTGGGCAACGGCATCACTGAGCAGTTTGTGCTTCTGCGCCAGCAGCTCCGTATTACCGGGGTCCAGCTTGAGGAGTTTTTCCACATCCTTCAGCTGACTCTGCGTGTTCTTGATTTGCTTGTTTACGCTCTCCAGAGCCTTGGAGAGTTTCGTGGTATCACCGCCGATTTCAACGGTAATGCCCTTAATTCGACCAGCCACGCACAGTCACCTCCTTAGAAACGGTCAAAATCCTCCTGGGTTGCCAGCTGGGCATACTTGCAGTTATCGTTGCTGGACTCTGCGTACATATCGTTGACCATGCCAATCGTAAGAAGGTCAAGGTCACGGATGGAGATGCCCAACTGGACACACCGCAGGAGGAAAAGGGGTGTTGTCATTTCCCGTTCCGTGCGGTGAAGTTTTTTTTAGAGGCAACATCCGTCTGGACATTCAGCCCCCACAATTTGATGATTTTCGGCAACACCTGGTAGATGGAGAAAGTGTTGAACTGGTCGAGCCACTCCTCTGGGCTGTCAGGGATGGATTTATCGGCGTGTTTCGCCATGACATAGGCGATGTTCTCGAACATTTCCAAGCTGAAGGAATCCAGCGTGGAGTTCTCTGCATCGTTGTTGTCCACCGCACCCTCCAGGGACTTCAAATCCTTGTAGATGTCACGATGGAAACGGATGCGGTAGATACGGGGAATGGCAGCAGAGGCACGGAACGGCACCTGCTTACCATCGATCTCGATATTTGCAGTCATACCCATCTCACTTCACCGCCTTTTCAGATGCCGCAGCTTTCTGGGTAGCCGCCTCCGTGGTAGGCAGATAGACCGCCTTATACCAGTTGGCATACACCGTAGCATCGGTGGTGTTGCCCGTCTTGGCCTTGACTACACCATTCGCCAGCGGCGTAGCCTTGACGGTCAGCGTCTCCGTCTGAACTTCCTTGCTGTCCTCGTTGGTCTTACCCTCGATGCCGGGGCGGGATGCGGAACAGTTATACAGCACATGACGAATATGCTTCTGATCACCGTCAAACTCAAAGAGCAGGGCGAATGCTGCCAGTTCCGCATCAGCGTTCTCAATGAGGACACCCTTGCTGTCCAGTTCCTCACGCAGCACATCCGTGCGGAAGGACTCCGGGATCATCGCCAGTTCCAGGTCACCGTCATAGCCCATATTGTTGTTGATGACGTAATAGGCCACGCCATCTGCGTAGAAGTTCTCCGGCTCACCGTTGGCATCCAGGGAGATGGACACGGAACCGGGCATGGGGACGGGGGCAGCGTAGGTGGGACTGCCATCCTCGCCCAGCGTGAGTAGCGCATAGTGGGCGTTTTTCAGGTTGAATTTCACCTTATTTGCTTTTTCAGCCATAGGTCAAACCTCCATTTCAAATGTGTAGAGGACTTCGTAGAGCTTCTCGCTCCCGATCCAGACCTCCGTTTTGTCATAAAAAACCTCGCTGGCATCCAGCACGGTTTCAACCGTCTGCTCCAGCGAGGGGTTCTTTTCGTCTGTGTACAGTTCCAAGTGAACGATGGACACCTTGTGGTAGACCTTGCCATCCGCCGCAAAGTTATGACTTCCCGGCAGCAGATAACAAAGGAAAGGCGGGCCAACAGCCTCACCCTCCGCAAAATGGTCATAGGCAAAAGGCACACCGGTGTCCTTCAGCATTTGCAGAAGTTTATCCATGCCCAAGGCTCCTTTCTATCTCTCGCTCCAGATATTCAATGCCCTTCTGCTCGGCAGGGGCAATGTGGACCCGTGCCGCCACCCGACCGCCACCACGCTTGGCGTGACCGTGTTCCAGCAGGTGCGCCAGCTGATAGCGATTGGTGGAGTGGACGGTAAGTTCCAGCGAGTGGGAGGTTTCGGCGGTTTTCTTTGCCGCCCAGCTTTTGGAATAGGCACCCGTGCGCTTGGGTGCATTGGTGGAAATCTCATCCTTGACGGTCTTTGCGGATTTGCGGACAGCCTTCTTCATATCCGAGGTTGCCATATCCGCATACTCCTTCAATCCCTCCATGATGGCATCGGCCATCCCGTCAACAGAAACAGTCTGTCCCACAGCCATCACCTCCGAACCTTGGTAGCAGTCAGCTTCAGCGTTTCATGCCGGAACTGGAAATCATCCACCAGGGTAATGTTGTAGATGTCACCATCAAAGAGGATGCGGTAGTGGTCGCTGTCCATATCCTTGAGGGCTATGCAGTAACGCACCGTAAAGGTGTAGCTATCCGAAGCAACCGTCTGACCAGCCGCCTCGTATTCCTGACCCGCTGTTTTGCCTGTCGCAATATTGGCATAGGCATAGCAGGAATAGAAATCCGTCCAGACGACCTTGCGGTTGCCGATAGCATCTACTTCCACCGTGTTCTTCTGAATAGTGATACGGGAACGCATCTTCGAAATCTCCATCAGAAGACCTCCTTTCGGCTACCACCTAACAATCCCCGAAGCGTAAGCGCCAAATCGCGGTAGTCCGCCTCTTCCCGGTGTTCGTACATATAGGCGGCTGTATATAGGATTGCTACATCACCAAGGGCAGAGTTATTCAGTACGGCAATATCCGATGTCATCAGTACATCCAAGCACAGCTTTTTTGCGGCGGTCAAGATGCTCTCTATCAGTTTGTCATCGTCATTGTAATCAACCCGGAGGTATTGCTTCACATCTTTCAATGAAACCATATCCATCACCGCCTTTCTGCAAATGTTGGGGTGATGCCACAGGACACCACCCCAGAAGATTATTTTTCGGACAGCTTCATGATCTGCACGGCTTCGGGCAGGATCAGCTTGCCATCCACACGTTCCTTGGCAACGAAACCGATCATGCCGTTTCCGGCGAACAGTTCATTCAGCTGCTTGAAAGAACGGGTGCCGCGGTCACCGATGTTGTAATACTTGTAATCACCAAAGGCGATGGCATCGGTGGGAGCATAGGCAGAGGTGCGGACGCTGTAGCCGAGCAGACGGTCAGGCTCACCCTGCTGATAAGACGGCTGCCAGATATACGCACCGTTGTTGTCCTTCAGCTTACGCAGCTGAGCAAGGGTGGCATCATTCATGATGAAGGATGCGTTCTTGCGGTAAGGACGCTTTAGAGCGTAGGCCAGGTCGAGCATATCATCGGACTTGATGGCGGCGGTCAGAGTCTTGAACAGATGACCGCCCTTGGTCGCATTGAAGATGCCCGTGGGCTTGCCGGTACCGTCACCGTTGAGGAAAGCATCCTCCTCAGCATTGGCCAGAGCCTTGCCGAACTCGGTGATGATATAGCTTTCCAGGTTGAACGCATTGTCATAGAGCAGTTCCTCGGTGACCTTGATGGCAACGTGCAGCTTGAACGCATCCAGGAAGGTCTGGTCGAAGGTGGCGTCACCGAAGGTCAGCGCACCGCCCTCCTCGATCCACGCAGCGGCGGGCTTGGTAGCGGCAATGTTGATCTTGTGCTGACCGGATGTGGTGATATGGGTGGCAAGGCCACGCATGATGTTCTCCTCATTCAGCACATCAATGAGGCGGCGGTCATACTCTTCAGGAACCAGATAACCGCCATCTGCATCCACACCTTCCTGCAGGAGATTGGAAACCTGGCGGAAGTTGGTACGCATGGCGGTGAGCATAGCCTGCTTGTAGGCATCGGAGGCACGGCCCTGCTTCTCCTCACCAGTAGGGGCAGCGGTGTAAGGCTTGCCGGTAATGGGGCTGTTGACGGGCTTTGCCAGTTCTGCTTCACGCTGCTCGATGCGCTGGGCGCGGTTGATGGCTTCGGTCAGAGTGTCGAACTCCGCCTCCATGTTCTGATAGGTGGTGTGGTCCTCTGCGGACAGCTTGCCCTGCTTGTCCTCGTGGGTGTCCAGGAAGTGGCGCATCTGGCCCAGCAGGTCGGCACGGTTTTTCAGCATTTCAGTAATGGTCATTGGGAATACCTCCATCAAATCATTTTTTCGTAGACGCTAAGACGCTCTCGGAGATCGGTGGTAGATACACCAGCATCTTCGGGAGCGTCTTTCGGATTGGGGATGTGTGCTTGTTCAGCGGCGGTTTTGGGCTTGCCATACTTCGCCACCATCTTGTTCATAAGGGCGTGTTCCACGGACTTGCTACAGAACAGGACAGATGCGACCGGGGATTCCACGGTCATATCCTCCTTGGGAGCAGACTCGCTCTGCCCCAGGATTCCATCTGCCAGCCCCAGTTCCACAGCCTTATTGGCGTTCATCCAAGTTTCCGCATCCATAAGGTGGGACAGCTTGGCGCGGGACAGACCGCTCTTGATGACATAGGCGTTGAGAATGGACTCCTTCACCTCGTCCAGCATGGCGATGGCCTGCTCCATAGCGGTGTAGTCACCCCAGGCACCCGTAGCCGGGTTGTGGATCATCATCATGGACACCGGAGACATGAGGACGGAATCACCAGCCATAGCAACCACGGAAGCGGCAGATGCCGCCATGCCATCGATCTTCACCGTGACCTTGCCAGGATACTCCTTGAGCATGGTGTAGATCTGAGCGGCGGCAATGCAGTCACCTCCGGGGCTGTTGATCCAGACGGTCACATCACCCGTACCCGCCATAAGGTCATCCTTAAAAAGCTGGGGCGTGACATCATCATCAAACCAGCTTTCCTCTGCGATGGTGCCGTTCAGCGTCAGAATCCTCTGCGCCGGGGCTGTCTCCGTCTGCTCCTGGTTCGTCCAATTCCAGAACTTCTTGGTTTTCATCGGGATTTTCCTCCTTTCCGTTTGCTGCGAAGATACCCGCATCCTCCAGCTTGGTCATGTTGCCATTAATGAGATAAAGGTCACCACCGAGTTCGGCGGGGATGCGGTCGAGATTTTCAAGTTCCCGGATGTCATTGGCGGACATCCAGCCGTTCTGCCGCCCAATGGCGTAGCCGTTCATGCGGCTCTGGTAATCGCCACGGAGCAAACCGTCCACATTGAACTTGATGAAGTAGGTGGACTTTTCCTCCGCAGTCAGCAGGGAGCGCATCATATTCTGCTCCCACCGGGAAACCCAGGGGTCCAGCGTGTATTTCACGAACTCCAGCGACTGCTGCTCAATATTTGAAAAGCTCGACTTTTCCAGGTCACCCACCATGTGGGGCGGCACTCGGAAAATTCGAGCAATTTCATTGATTTGGAATTTACGGGTTTCCAAGAACTGTGCCTCGTTGGGCGAAATGGAGATGGGCGTGTACTTCATGCCCTCCTCCAGCACCGCCACCTTATTGGCATTAGAGCTGCCGCCGAAGGTCGCATTCCAACTCTCCCGCACTTTACCAGGGTCTTTCAGAACGCCCGGATGCTCCAAGACACCGCTGGGGGCAGCACCATTGGCGTAGAACTTACTGCCATATTCCTCTGCGGCGATGGCAAGGCCGATGGCGTTTTTCGCCATAGCGATGGGGCTGTAGCCCACCAAGCCATCAAAGCCAAGGCCGGGGATGTGCAGCACATCCTTCGGCTGAAGAATGACCGTGCTGCCCTTCATGGTCTGGGCATCGTCCGAACTCAGCTGGTACTCGTAGTAGAGTTTTCCTTTGTCATCCCGGTCGACTGTCATGCGGTCCGGCATCAGCGGATACAGGCCAATGACCTCATTTTTGCCGTTGCGGATGATCTGGGCGTAGGCGTTGCCCCACAGCAGCAGGTGCGTCATGAGCGTTTCTCGGAATGCAAAAGATGTCATTTCCGGGTTCGGTTCATCATGGAGCAAAAAATACAGCGGATGGTCGATAGCCTTCTCCTTACCACCGCTGTCGTTGTATTTGTAGATGTGAACCGGGAGACTTGCGACTGCCTCCGACAGAATACGCACACAGGAATACACGGCTGTCATCTGCATGGCAGAGCGTTCATTGACACGCTTGCCGGAAGTTGCTGTTCCAAGGAAGAAACTATACGCACTTCCGCTGGTTCGGTTGGTAGGGCCCGCCCTGGAATGGAACAGGCCGCTGAAAATACCCATAATAATCACTCCTCCTTAGAAAACGATCAGTCCTCTGGAATCGTAGACACTTTCCGTAGAGCCACCGTTGCGAATACAGCGGTCAAGCCCCATGATAAGTGCCACGATACCATCAATTTTCTCCACGGACTTATCCTTGTCCGGCTTTATATTGCCAGCAGGGTCTTGCCGCATGACCACGTTCTGCGCCATCCACTTGAGAACGGGATTGCCGCCGTGGATGATGTTGCCCTCCATCAACAGCTTGTAGAGTTCCTTGGAGGGCGGGGACATATCCTTAAAGCCCTGACCAAACGGCACCATGGTGAACCCGGCATCCTCCAAGTTCTGCACCATCTGAGTGGCATTCCATCGGTCATAGGCGATTTCAATAATGTGGTATTGCTCGCCCAGCTTTTCGATGAAGTTCTCGATGAACCCGTAGTGGATGACATTGCCCTCCGTGGTGCAGATAAAGCCCTGGGCTTTCCACACATCGTAGAGGACATGGTCACGGCGGCACCGCAGCTCCAATGTTTCCTCCGGGAGCCAAAAGAACGGAAGCACCACATACTTCTCTTCCTCTGTCCTGGGCGGGAACACCAGTACCAGGGCGGTAATATCCGAGGTGCTGGAAAGGTCGAGTCCTGCATAGCAGTCACGGCCTTTCAGCGAATCCATATCAATGGGGAGGTTGCCCCGGTCATAGATATGTTCCGGTATCCAAACCACCGTAGCGTTTGTCCAGATATTTAAGCGAAGCTGCTTGAACACATTCTCCTCGGCGGGGTTATCTAAGGCATTTTTATAAGCCTCACGGACACGTTCAATGGCGATGGTGTGTCCCAGAGACGGATTGGCCTTATACCAATTTTTCTCGTCATTCCAGTCATCCCCCTCATCCAAGCCATACACCACTGGGTAAAAAGTGGGATCGTTCTTTCGACCGCTTTTGATGTCCAGTGCCTTGGTATGCAGTTCATAGCAGATGCTCTGCTTATCGGTGCCGGCGGTGGTGATGATGAAGAATAGGGGCTGCTCACGGGCATCGCCGGAACCTTTGGTCAGAACATCGTAAAGTTTTCGGTTGGGCTGTGCGTGTATTTCGTCAAAGACCAGCCCGGATACGTTCAGACCGTGCTTGGTGCCTGTTTCAGCGGACAGCACTTGGTAAAACCCAGCATTGCTGTAATTGACGATTCGCTTGGTGGCAGCGGCAATTTTCGACCGCTTCATAAGTGCCGGGGACATCTTTACCATCTGCTGGGCAACATCAAAAACGATAGATGCCTGGTTACGGTCACAGGCGGCACCATAGACTTCGGCGCTGGCTTCACCATCCGCATACAGCAGATATAGGGCTATCGCCGCAGCCAATTCCGACTTGCCCTGTTTCTTCGGGATTTCGACATAGGCAGTAAGAAACTGCCGCTTGCCATCCGCCCGGACGATACCGAAGATGTCCCTGACGATCTGTTCCTGCCAGGGAAGCAAGAGAAACGGCTTCCCTGCCCACTTGCCCTTGGTATGGCAGAGGTTCTCAATAAACCGAACCGCCCGGTCTGCCTTCTGGGCATCGTAGTGGGAGGTGGGGAGCATAAAGGGTGAAGGGGTGTACTGGAACGTCATCAGCTATCACCCCCAAGCAGAAGTTCCATATCATCTGCCGGGTTAGCCGCACCCTCACCACCAACGATCCTGCTCCGAGCAGAGGGGGTAAGACCGAACTGCTCACAGAACTTCAGCATGATTTTCATATTGGTCTGGGCAATGGACACCTGCGGAACCTGCTGGAGATAGCCGTTGGGGGTCCGCACCATGGAGCCGTGCTGGGTCAGAAACTCTTCAGCTTCCTTCCACCGGGCATAGGCTTGGCAGTAACCGGCAAAAGCTGCCATATCCATTTCGGTCAGCAGACCCATCTGCTCCAGCACCTTTGCCATCCGTTTCCATTCACGCTTGGCTTCATCCTCCAGCCAAGGTGGACAGCGGGGTGCTTTTTTCTGGGGCGTGGGTTCCGCCTCGTTCAGCGGTCTGCCGCCGGGATTGCCCTCCAGCATCTTGAGTGCCGTGGGCTTGGGTTTTCTACCTCTCTGTGCCATCGCTCACACCTCCTTTCCGCAAATGGCATGAAAAAAAGCCGTCACCACAAAAATGGTGCGACTTCATGAACAACGAGCAACAGCCCCTCTCGGAGCCGTTGCCATAAATTATCTCGTTTTTACCAGTTTTCGCTGTGAAGCAGGAGTTCCAGGGCAAACTGTGTGTTTTCATCGGTGGGTTCGATGTCCCAGCCTCTATCGTAGTTGCAGACGATTTCGCCGTTCCGCTTGAGGGTCAGCTTGGAAATGCGACCGCCATCGATGCCCCACTCGGAACCCTTGTCGTACTGCTTCAGCCAGTAATGGAAAATATCACCGTTAACCTTGATGCTGCCTTCCTTCCACATGATCCGTTCCTCCTTAGTGCTGGCTCTTGCCAAGCTCGTAGGCTCTGCGGAGCATCTCTTCGATGCCCCAAACCGGAACCTCAATAAAGTCCTCGGAATCGCAGCCCCGCTCTGCAAGATCCCCGCGGCATTCCACCTCGGCACTGCATTCTCTGGCGATGTTTAAGAGGGCGGCAAGTTCTTTCTTGGTAAGGCTCTGCTTTTTCATGGTGTTTCCTCCGTTTGTTGTTTGTTTTCCCTTTCGGTGGTTACATATTCGCTCTGAATGCCAGTAATAGCAAGTTAATTCAGAGCCATAATGTACACAAATATGGAGGAAAGAAATCGGGGAAATTACCTATAAATGCGATGGAAAGAATCCACGCCAGGAATGAGGTTCAAGCCGCTGCCGGTTTCCCATCTCATGAGAATCTGTCCGGAATCATCAATGCCTTGGACGGTTCCGGCAGTTCCTTTCGGCGGGGCTTGGATGTCATCCATCGCATCCAGCACAAGCCGGGTGCCTGCCGGATAGATATCTCTCAGTTCGCTGGGGGTCATTCGCATCCACCTCCCCTATGAAAACGGTGTATAATGGCAACAATTTCTTCCTGCTCCGCCGCAGCGATGCCGAGTCCGGCAAGGGCCTCCCGTGTGCCGCAGTCCGGGCAAATGAGGGTTTCGTTGTCCGCCCGGCTCAATGCTGGGGCCCCCGTATAGGGCTTCCCACAGCGAGGGCAGGTTTTCAGTTGAATGATGTGTTCCTCTTTCATGCGTTTCCACCCTTTCTGCTGTAAGCCAGAGCCTCGTCCAGTAGTGCGGTATCAAAGCTAAATTGGACATAACCAATGGTGCAAGTTTGAACATACATTGGTGAGGGTGCGCCCAGCGGTCGATCCTCATGCATGATGTAAACGAAAGCGGTCTCCTGACGGGGTTCGCCAGTCTCATAGTCCTTGATGGTGACGGTCATTTCCTTTTTGTAATAAAAGGTGGGGTAGCCCTCGTAGCGGTCAAGATGCCGCTCATCCTGCTTGCTGACCGCCCACACGCCAACCGGCACCGAATGTCCCTTGGCGGGTTCAATCGTGAGGTAGGCTCCGGTCTTGCTGCCTTTGAACATAAGGCGGTGGCCTGGAATGGTTGCAGTACCGACCACTTCGGCGTCTGGACAGCGGTAACGCATCTGCTGGCAGTGCAGGTTGCTCCCGTATGCAAGGTAATAGCGTTTTTTCATTTCAAATCATCCTTTCTGGAGGTGTTAAGACCCTCCTACCACCGAAAGCCCGCCGGAGCGGGTTCGGGGGCCTGTGGCTAAGTCCTTCAAGCGGCTCTTCCGTTGCGGAAAGCGGCATCTCCGGAAAGGCGGCGAGTCAAAATGTCCCTTGCGGTGGCGAATTCCTCACCAATGAATCCCAGTCGGAGCAACCAAGTCCGCATGGCGTATTTGGGGTTCTCATTCTGCTGGGGCTTGGGGCTTGCATTGCTGACCGTCTTTGCCATTTGGCTCAGGGCGAGGCAAAGCTGAATGTAACTTTTCAGCTGTCCAGCATGGAGACCGTTCTGCTTGCCATTCGCAGGGGCATCGAATTGGAAAAGGCGGAACTCAATTGTTCCCTTGGTAAAGGTGGCGTGGAGGTTCAGCATATGGTAGCGGCTCTCATTGTAATGAGTGTCTCTGCCGTAGTTCGCTCCGTTAGCGGTGTACCAAACATCCGCCAATTCCGCCATGGTCTTGGGCTTTTTGCGGTTCAGCTGGTCGAGGAAGTTGGGGTTGACCGTGCGGCAGTATTGGTTCATACGGTGGCGGTCAAGGTCAAGGGCTTCCGCCAAAAGGGATTCGTGGCTCGCCATGATGTTGGCGAGGTTGCGGAGGGTCTTGGGTGTATGCCCTTTCGCTCCGATGTGAATGTGAACACCGCACCCTCTGGTAGCATCGCTCTTGGCACCTGCCTTGCGGAGAATGCGGATGACCTCCTGCAACTGGGGAATGTCATCGTAGGTAAGGATGGGTGTGACCATCTCGCATTTTTCATCATCAAAACCGTGGATGCTGACATCCTTTTGAAATTTCCACTCACGCCCCTGGGCATCCCATGCGCTCCAAGTGCTGTAGCCGTTGCGTCTGGCGGTGTTCTGGTAGCGGTTGGTTTCAAAAAAGGTTGCGACCAGCTTGGCGGCTTTCTCTCTCGTGATGCTGTTCATCTCGACCTCAACGCCGATGGTCTGCTTTTTCATCTCTGCAATCTGGATGGTGGTCTTTTCGTTCATGATATGGACTTCCTTTCGAGTGTGTTTTCCCTTTCGGTAGTCACATATTCGCTCTAAAAGCCCATAATATCCAGGATTATCTGAGTCATAAAGTACACGATCATTTGCTGGCGAACTTGTGTATTTCAGGCAATCTACACCTTAATTTTGATACGAACGCAGGACACGCCACATCAAACACAGCGGAGCTTACTCGGCTGCCTCGTCCATGCTATTGACCTGTTGAATAAGCAGTTCATCCAGCATAGCCTCCGCCAATGCCGGGTCAGCCCCATCGGAGAGAACAATCGCCCTGGACGGGTCGATAGGTTCCGGTCGCAAAGTGTCCGCCTGGGCCTTTGCCGCCTTGCGTTTCGCTTTCATCCTGACCTTGAAGTTATCCGCATCCTCATCGGTGCGGAAAGCCGAGTAGCCTTTGAGGTTCTGGAGCAGGACCTTTCGGGTCGTTTTGAAATCCGCTCCACCGAAACCCAGCTGGATGATCCAACTGCGGAAATAGTATTTTTCGTTGTCAGGTTTCTGCTCATCGGGCTTAATGCGGCTGGCCTCTTTCGCTTTGGTCATCATGGCACTTGCCAGTTGGGCGTAGGCTTTATTGCAGTCGGGGTCTTCCGACCGGGCAAAAGTCAGCGATACGGACTCGCCATCAAAAGCAAAGCCCCGGCAACCCTCGCCGTTCTGCGCCACAAGGGCGAGAAACGCCTCAGTGGTGTCAGGGGGCAAGGTTTCCAGGGTATTGACCAGTTCGGCGGACACAGCGAAGCATGGCGCACCTACGGCTCGGTTCAGCAGATACTGCTTGGCGTGGAGCATGAACACCAGGTTCTTGAGGTGCGTGACCGTCATATCGGTGGTCGGCAGCGTGATATTCAGTTCATCCGTCAGCGGCATCGCAAAGCCGTTCTGTTCCAGGAATGCTCTCAATTCTGCTTCTCCTTCATAGGTTTCCGAGGTGATGGTTCCGTCCCGATGGATGATGACCTGACCTGCAGCGTAGGCAAAGGTGGGAGGACCCATGTAGTGGAGGGTTTCCCCAAGGTAGTCCGCCACGGCTTTTGCCATCGCTTTGCGGTCGGTCGCACTGGTTTCAATTCGCATTTCTATGTACCTCCTATTGTTTTGGTAGTACATATATTGCTCTGAAACCCTTATAAGTCAAGCGTTATATGCGTCTGTTCACATAGTATTATCATCCTCCGATGCTGCCCAGACGATGCCGGACAGAACGAAGAAAACACACGGCAAAGCCACGCCGTTTCCCCAAAGTTTATACTCCGCAGAATCGGAGTAGGGGTTCTTCAGCCATTTGATGATCTGATTCCTGGTCTTGGGCTTGTTAGCCTTGGACACCAGGCGGCGGTGGGTTTCCCACACCTCATACCAGTAGGCGATGTCCGCCTCGGAAGGCTCCTCTGTTCCCAGCCCCTTGCACCACCAGTCCGCAAAGCCCTGAAGCCTTGCACACTCCACAGGGGTAAGCCTGCGGACATAGTAGTCCGGCTCGACCACACCGCCATGATAGCCGGGGCTGGACCCATTCACAACCGTGGATGCCACTTCCTCCTGGAAGCCGATACCCTCGGCTTTCTGCATGGGGTCAAAACCATACATCGAATTGACCAGCGGCGGATCTTTGTAGTCCCTTGCCATGAGCGTAGGGGCAACGTCCTCCAACGGCAACATATACGAACCGGTGGTCATGCAATAGGCAACCGCATGGCGGTCTGCGGCATCCAGCGTGAAGGAAACCTCCTCATTGAACCCGCTCCCCTGGGGGCCATTGCTGTCCTTGCGACCGATCATGCTTCCCTGAATTGCAAAGGCGGGGGTCTGCTCGACAATGCACACACCACCCTGGTTACATCCGGGGTTGCCGCCGTTGCAGTCCAGCGTCCGGGCGGTATCTGCTTCATAGAAGCCGCTTCGGGGATTATCTGACTGCATAGCGTTACTGGCAAAGGAGCAGATGCCGTAAGCCTTGGGGACAAACACAGTCTGGTCATTGTGACAGCCCAGTGTGGCGGATTTGTTCTCCTGGATCAGCGCACCTTTGCCGCCGCCCTCACAGCCGCTACGGATTTTCAGGGTCTTGGGTGTCTCAACTACAAGGGGCTGATTGTTACCTCCCATGCCATAGGTTGCAGAAACCGTCTGGGCTACTTCCAGGGGACCCTTAAATCGGGTGTCTTGCGAGTGGTTCTCGAACACCAGCGGAGGGTGATGTGCTTCGGCACGGAGGGTACACGTTGCGCCCTCTGTAATGTCCATACGGTTGCCTCCCTGGTCGTTGAGTATAAGAACGCCATTACGGCCCGTGGACATTCCGCAGTTCACATCAAGGGTGGTAGCTTCCTCGGATAGAGCGGAATTATAGCCATCTACAGCGATGCTTGCCGCTCCAGGGCAACCCGAAGGACATCTGGCAGCTCTTTGCCACGCACGGAAGCTCTCCGGAGAATACCCTGACAAGCCTTCGGACTCAAATAGTATCCGTCCGGCACTCCCGCCTGCAAAATCTGCGACAAGGTAGATGCGGCGTCTCCGTTGGGGGACTCCCCAAAATTGTGCATCAATAGTTCTGTACGCAAGGCTCCATCCGTCACCCACGTAGAGGTCGGCGTAGGGCCACCCGTCTTTACCAGGCGGAGGCACCTGGGCATCCGCTTCTTTGACACCGATGACCGTTTCGAGGACGGACTGGAAGTCACGCCCTCCGTTGGACGAGAATGCGCCTGGGACATTCTCCCACACGCAGTATCTTGGGTATTTGCCATTTGTGGCGCACCTCATTTCTTTAATGATGCGGATGGCTTCATAGAAAAGGCTGGAGCGGGAACCATCCAAACCGCTCCGCTTGCCTGCGATACTCATGTCCTGGCACGGGCTGCCGAAAGTGATGATGTCCACGGGGTCAAGTTCCGCACCACTGATGGTGGAAATATCCCCGTAGTGCTTCATCCACGGTAGCCGCTTACTGGTGACCCGGACTGCAAAAGGCTCAATCTCAGATGCCCACACCGGAGTGATATCAGCAAGCAGACCACCCAGGGGAAATCCCCCGGAGCCATCGAAGAGGCTACCAAGCGTTAACTTATCCATGCTCACACCTCCGGCACAGCAGCCGCCACATCCGCATAGGGGATCTTCTGCCCATCACGGAGCAGAAACACACCATCTGAACCGCCCTTGGTTTCGATGTACCGTTTCACAATCACATCCGCAAACTTCTCATCCAGTTCGATGCCGTAGCAGATGCGGTTGGTTTCCTCGCAGGCAATCAGCGTGGAGCCGCTGCCCAGGAAAGGGTCAAGGACGATGCAGTTGCTCATGCAGGAGTTCTGGATGGGGTAAGCCATCAGAGCAACGGGCTTCATGGTGGGATGGTCTTTGGATGCCTTGGGGCGGTCATACTCCCAAACGGTGGTTTGCTTTCGATCGGAATACCACTGGTGCTTGCCGCCCAGTTTCCAGCCGAAGAGACACGGCTCGTGCCGCCATTGGTAGGGAGAACGGCCCAAGACAAGGGCGTTCTTCTTCCAGATGCAACAACCGGAAAGGTAGAACCCGGCATCGTGAAATGCCTTTCTGAAGTTCAATCCCTGGGTGTCGGCATGGAATACATAGATGGAGGCATCCTGCGCCATGTTCTGCTCCATGCAAACAAAAGCGGCGAACAGGAACTTATAGAAGTCCTCGTCCGCCATATTGTCATTTTTGATTTTTCCGGCCGTTTCCTCTACATTCACGTTGTAGGGCGGATCAGTGAGAACCATGTTCGCCAGCTGTCCCTCCATAAGCGTGTCATAGGTTTCGGGCTTAGTGGAGTCACCGCAGATGAAGCGGTGCCGCCCCAAGAGCCACACATCACCCAGCTTGGATATGGTGGGCTTTTTCAGTTCCTCATCCACATCAAAGTCATCTTCCTTGATTTCCTTGTTGTGGACTTTGGAAAAAAGCTGCTCAACCTCCGGGGCTTCAAAACCAGTAAAATCGGTGTTGAAATCCTGGGCTTTCAGGTCTACCAGCAAATCAGCCAGCAGCTGTTCATCCCAAGCGCCCGTGATTTTGTTGAGCGCCACATTCAAGGCTTTGACCTTGTTTTCATCCTCGATGTGGACAACCACACACTGCACCTCGGTATAGCCCAGGTCTTTCAGAACCGTCAGACGCTGGTGACCGCCAATGACTGTCATATCGTAGTTGCAGATGATAGGCTCCACATACCCAAACTCCTGGATGGAGTTCTTGATTTTCTCATATTCCTTATCTCCGGCCTTCAGCTTTTTCCTGGGGTTGTATGCCGCAGGCTTGAGTTCCCCGACCGGGATAGTACGCCATTCCATTGCGCTCATTCTGTTTCCTCCGTTTTCTCCCCAAACCGGGCCTGCACATAACAGGCATGGGAGCAGTATTTTCTGCCGTTGTTACCGTAGGCGGTGAACTCCTTCCCGCAGAAGGCACATACACCGCTGTAGAATGCGGTCGGCTTTCGCCGGATTTCCTCCGGGTGGGCTTTCCACCAGTCACGGCGGCATTTTTCTGAGCAGAACTTTCGTTTACGCCCGGTTTCGGGCTGCTGTAGTTCCTTGCCGCAGAACTGGCAGGCATAGCCGTTTTGGATTCGCTCACGGACATTCAGGGTCAAAGCCGCAGCGTAACCATCCAACCCGTGTGCTTTGCAGTAGTTGCGGACGATATCACGGGACAAGCCAACGACAGAAGCAATGGAACGGTAACCCGTGCCACGCACACGCAGTTCTCGGATTTGAGCGGCTTGCAGGTCAGTCATTGCTTCACATCCTTTCGCTGAATAATGAATAGAAAAAGGCCGCAAAACCATACCCTTTTGGCATGGCTTTGTGGCCTATATCGGAACAATTACGCAAAAGCACCATGCCCGATGGGGTGAAATCCCTATCGAAAAGCACGGTGCTATCACATTTTTTGATGTACCGGGGCGCAGAACGCACCCCTCGCAGGGTATCCCCCCTTGCGAATTTCGCAGAAATCTGCGTTTGAGGGGGCGCCGGTCTTTTAGCGAACGCTCAACGGAGATTTGACCCGCCCCTACCCCTGCGGTCAGTAGCGGTACTCCGGGCGAATGTCCTCGGTCAAGGTCTTCCGGTCATGGCACGGCTTACACAGCGGTTGCCAGTTACTCTGATCCCAGAAGAGGTCTTGGTTTTCACGGTGCGGAACGATGTGGTCAACCACGGTCGCTTTTGTGTACCTGCCAGCCTTCATGCATGAGGTACACAGCGGATGGCTTTTCAGATAAAGCTGGCTCTGCTTCTGCCAGCGGCTACCGTAGCCACGCTTGCTGGCGGAGCGGGTAGCCTCCGGGTGAAGCGACCTGTGTTCCTCACAGTACATCGTGCCGTAAGGAACCAGCCTCGCACAACCGGGATGCTTGCAGGGTGTATTCGGACGGTGGGGCACGGTCATTCCTCCCAGGACAGACCGAACTTGCCGAAGTGTCCGTAGGCGCTGACCTTGTTGTAGTCCACATTCAGCAGACCGAGGAATTTGATAATTCCGTCCGGGGTCAAATTATAGCTGTGACGGATAAACTCCACGAGGAAATCCTCCGTCACAAAACCAGTACCGAATGTGTCTACGGACACGGAAACGGGTTCCGGCACTCCAATGGCGTAGGCCAGCTGGACTTCGCATCGCTTGGCGTAGCCTGCTCGGACAATGTCCTTTGCGATCTTCCTTGCCATGTACGCTCCGCTGCGGTCAACCTTGGTGGGGTCTTTGCCAGAGAATGCACCGCCACCATGGCGGCACATACCGCCGTAGGTGTCAGCGATGATCTTTCGCCCGGTCACACCTGTATCCGCAAAGGAAGAACCAATGACAAAACGCCCGGTGGGGTTCACCAGCCGTTCAAAGTCTGTGTTCAAATCATAGTCCGCAGCGGCGGTTTCCATGATAGCCTCGACAACAGGGCGCAACTCCTCCACGGAAATATCCGCCTGGTGCTGGGTGCTGATGAGGAACGAGGTGATTTTCCAGCTATCGTAGTCGAAAGACACCTGTGCCTTGGCATCCGGCAGGAATAAGGCAGAAGAAAACTCCCGAAGCGTCTGCAAAGCACGAGTGGCTACGGCAAACGGAATCGGGAGCATTTCAGAGGTTTCATCTGTGGCATAACCAAACATCATGCCTTGGTCACCTGCACCATGGTTTCCATCGACACCGAGGGCAATGTCAGGACTCTGCTGGGTGATGATGGTTCGTACTTGGTATCTTCCAACATGGGGAAGACCTATGCGGTTCAAGACAGTGCGTGTCAGCAATTCATAGTTCGGTAGGTGGCTGGAGGTAATTTCTCCGGCGATGGTAATCTGGTAGTCTTTGATCATGCACTCCACAGCCACACGGCTCAATTTGTCATGTTGCAGGCAGTCGGTGACGATGGCATCGGAGATTTGGTCGCAGATTTTATCCGGGTGTCCGCATGACACCTGTTCACTTGTAAAAATCATGGTTTTCGACTCCTTTCTATGTAGCGGCTGTGTGAAAGGAATGAAAAGACACAGCCGACCGAAAGAAAAAGAACCCAGAGCCGCAGCCCCAGGTTCTCATCCATTTCTGGCAAGTATAATAATAACACAGCGAAACAGGAATGTCAGTCAACCGACAGTACACACTTAGTACACTTTTCAATCGTATCCCGACACCGCACCGATCTGTATTTTTAAGGCTTCTGTGATCCTCCGCATGATCTGCTCATCCCGGATACAGCCCTTGTACTCTTTCAGTCGATTTTTGTCGATGGTTTCGACCTGCTCCGCCAGAGCCATGCTGTGCTTATTCAGCCCTGCGCTCCAGCGGGGAATAAACACATGGGTCGGAAGTTGTCGTTTTTTGTAGACCCGTGCAGTCAGCGGAACAATCGTAATCACCGGGGAATGCTCGTTGGCTCGGTTGTTGCTGACTACCAGCACCGGCCGAAAGCCGCCCTGTTTGCAGGAGCCTATGTTCTCACCCAAGTCAGCAAAGTAAACATCTCCGCGCTTACACATTTCCATCACCTCAACTCAGCATATAAGCGATTTCGTCCTCGTCCCGATGGGCATACAAGGATTCCAGGTCTTGGACAGCTTTCTTTCTGTATTTACCCACCATGGTTCGGCTCACAAAATACTTGCGGGCAATTTCGTCCCAGGTCATCTCCTCCCAGATCATGTCGCAGAGAACCGCACCGGGGAGCCCTTTCAAGGAGCGAACAGCACTCTCAAAAAAGCGAATTTCCTCTGTGAGCCGGATGCACTCATCAGCCAAATGCTCGTACCATTCCTGATTGATCCGTTCCATCCGCTGCCGATAGTTCAAAGCAATGGTGGCGGTTTTATCCGAGGTGTTGCTGGTGCTGACCCGCTCCCCTGTGGGCTGGGCATATTGCATGGTATCAATCATCTCGGACTCGGAGATACCTTTGAAGCTGGCAAGCTGGTGTCGAAGACAATCCAACTGCATCTTCTTCGCCGGATAATCCCGGATCAGCTTCTCAATTCTCTCGCTCATGGGCTCCCTCCAATCTGGCCCGTACCGCATCGATCAGAGCGGACTGCCGTGTATCTTTTTTGTCCAACGCCCGGAGGACATCTTCGTCATGGGTGTCTTTCGTGACAATATGGTGAATCACCACGGTGTGTTTTTGCCCCTGTCTCCACAATCTCGCATTCAGCTGCTGATACAATTCCAAGGACCACGTCAACCCAAACCAGACGATGGTGCAGCCGCCCTCCTGCAAATTTAGGCCGTGTCCGGCGGAGGCGGGGTGGATGAGGGCAAGTGGGATTTTCCCGGCGTTCCAATCATCTATGTCCTGGGTGGTATCAATGCAACGGGCATTTTTGAACCTCGCCTTAATCCGCTGGAGATCATGCTCGTACCAGTAGGCCACCAGCAATGGCTTTCCATTCGCCGCCTCCATCAAGTCCTCCAAAGCATCCAGCTTTCGATCATGGATGTGAAGCACCTTGCGGTTTTCGCCATACACAGCGCCATTTGCCATCTGGGTCAGTTTCCCGGAGAGAGCTGCCGCATTAACCGCATCCAACTCCTCGCCTTGAAGGCTGACCACCATGTCCCGTTGAAAATCGTCATAGATTTTCCGCTCTCGGCTGTCCATGCTGACCTCTACTCGGTTCATAATCAGTTCCGGCATATCCAGATAATCAACCGCTTTCATGGAGATGCAGATGTCGGAGATCAAACCGTAGATAGCTTCCTCGGCACCTTCGCGGGGTTTGTAGCTGTAGATGATCTCCCGGTTCCGCTTGTCCGGGGTGAAGAACCGATCCCGGAATGCGCCGATAAACCGTCCAAGCCGCTGACCCATGTCCATCAAGTACATCTCCGGCCACAAGTCCAGCAGAGAGTTGGGGGCGGGGGTACCGGTCAGGCCCACGATGCGGCTGACCAGAGGACGAACCTTTTTCATGGCTTTGAACCGCTGCGCCTGGTTGGATTTGAAGCTGGACAGTTCATCGATCACCACCATATCGAAGTCCCAGGGGTGATTTGCCACCAGCCAGCTGACATTTTCCCGGTTGATGATGTAAAGAAAGGTCTGCTGACGGAGGGCTGCTTCCCGTTCTGCCTGGGTACCCATCACCAAGGTGGCATCCAACCCAGAGAGGTGTTCCCACTTGCTCAGTTCCTTGGGCCAGGTATCTTCCGCCACACGCTTGGGGGCAATCACCAGAATGCGGCTCACATCGAAGCTGTCCAGGGCCAACTGCCAAAGGGCGGTGAGGGTGATGACGGTCTTGCCAAGCCCCATGTCCAGCATCAAGCAGGAAATGGGGTGTTCCAGAATAAAGTCGGTAGCAAACTGCTGGTAATTATGTGGTTCGTATTTCATCCAGAATCCCTCCAATCATTTCTGTGTTATCCACGCAATAAACCCGGAACCCCAAAGCGGTCAGCTGGTTCATGCGCCTTATCTGTAGCGGCCGGGGTTTTTGACCCGGTGCCTTTAATTCCACGAAAGCCAGCCGACCACCAGGGAACAAAACCAAGCGGTCAGGCACCCCATTTAATCCGGGGGACACGAATTTAACCGCCAGCCCTCCACGCTTTTTTGCCTCCGTGGTCAGCTTCCTTTCGACTACACTTTCTCTCATGTGATGACCTCCGTTTCCGTGGGTGTTGCCAAATGCCGTTTTTCTCCTTACGCGCATAGACATACGGGTACAGGTGCCTGTGCCGCTCTTTTCCTATTTCTAAATACTTGATATAGAGCGAGATAGGAAACAATGGAAACAATCGGCGTTAAACCACCGACTGCTCCATGTTTTTCCTGTTTCAGCACCCTGTTGCTTATCGCTGAATGGGAATCAGCCAGAAACACTTAACTGTTGCTGTTTTTTGCGTTTTCGTTTCTGATGAAAGCCCTTTGAATGCCGTAGCCGGAAATACGCATCTTACCAGAAGCGTTCCCCGTGTACCGTTCCCAGCCACCGATCTTATTGAGGATGCCCTCCAGTTCATAGGAGTCGGCTTTCTTCAGATTTTGCCGTTCCTTGCCGAAGCACTCACACCAAATCTCCATGATGCAGACCCGCTCACGGCGCACGGTGCCTTCCGTGGGGGTATCCTCGAATTCACCACCACCCAGGAAGGTGCGCCGCTGGTACAAATCCATGTTGTCCCAGTTCTCCGGGAGCAGGCGATCCAGATAATCCTGAACCAGCCCCTCTCGGTCATCCGACTCCATTGCCTCCTGCTGTTTGGCATACGCCATCTGAGCGACTTCGCCGGATAGGAACAGACTCTCTCCGTCCTTATAGGCTTGGATGGCTTCAGCCCATACCTGGTCGATTTCCTCCAAATCCCACGGATGATGGGAACCACGCTCCGAAACCTGAACAGGCCAGAAACGGCGATTACCCGTAATATCCCGGAGGAAACCACTCTCCGAGTTCGTGGTACCGACAATGATGCAGGAGCGGGGGTGGCTTTCAACTACCATGCCGTAAGCCTGCCGATACTTATCGTCCACACGGGTGACAAAGGATTTCACGGTTTCCACATCGACCTTTTTAATGCCCGCCAGTTCGCCCAGTTCCAAAATCCAGTACCCCTGCAGTTTTTCTGCAGCGGTCTTGTCCTTCATATCCGAAATGGCAAGGCTGTCCGAGTACCACGCACCGCCCAACTTGGCAAAGAAGGTGGACTTGCCGATGCCCTGCGGCCCGGACAGAACCAGGATGGAGTCGAACTTTCTTCCCGGCTCATAGACTCTGGCTACCGCAGCACACAGCGTTTTTCGTGTGACCGCACGGGTGTAGGGGTTATCTTCCGCTCCGCAGTAGTCGATGAGCAGCGAGTTGAGGCGAGGGACACCATCCCAGGTAAGCCCCGCAAAGTAGTTTTTGATGGGGTGGTAGATCCGCTCCGCTGCCACAACAGCCAGCAGAGCATCCTTAAATTTGGTGGGTGACCAGATACCATAGACCCGTTCAAAATACAGCTTTGCATTGGCAACGTCAGAGTCATTGAATCCAGGCTTGACCTGCTTCCACGGGAGTGGGCCGATGACATCGATGCACCCCTTGAACTCGTTGTAGACGATGGATTTGAGATTTTCGTCATGGCTGACAATGGCGGCGATATTCGCCATGGTGTCCTTGACCTTGCCCTGCTTGTCCAGTTCCAGCAAGGTCTGCCAGTTCTCATCATCCGCCGCATTGAACTCCGCCTGTGCCAGCTGTTCACGCTCTTTACCCAGCTGGATTTTCACGGACTCATCCTTCACGGCAAATTCCTGCATTGCCTTAAAGGATGGAAGCCTGGAAGGGTCGCTGTCCGGGTCTGCCTTGGCATCCAGGTCACCGAAGCGGTGCAAACGGACCACATCAAAAGCGTTCATCAGCTTGCCACAAGCAGGATCGGTGGCATGGTGGCTGTATGCGAATTTATCTTCATAGATGACCACGCCCGCCTGGGAGTCAGCAGGGATATAATCGTAGCGACCGGGCATAGTGCTGTGTTTGTAGGTGTCCTGCAGGAAAGTATCGATGGCATCCCGGATACTATAGGTACGGCAAAAGGCACCTACGATACCGGGCTTTTCAAGCGGGTTCGCTTGTTTCTGGATGTTCCGTTGCACAATGGTCTGCTGCCGCTTGGACACGGGCCACTCTGCTGTATTCCTCCAGTCCTTATATTTGGCAAGCACCGCATCCGGGTCGAGGACTTTGCCCTCAATCTCCCGGAATACAAACTCGCCATCTGCCGAGGTACTGGGCCAGTACATCAGGCGGCTGGGTTCGTAGGTGGTATCATCGAAAAGTTCAATGCCGATCTCCTCCGCCACCTTCCGTGAAACGGCCCCGTATTCATCCGGGGTTACCTCACGGGAAAGGGGGATAATCAGGCGGAGGCGGGGCTTTTCAGGTGTGTGTTTGTGTGTGCTGTAGATCATGCAGTGGAAATCAAAGAACATCTCGATTTCGTCCATGATGTCCGGGGTGCCGTAGTCCATGTCCAGGGTCAGCCCGGAGCGGGTCAGAACTGTGTCCTTTTTGCGCCGACCACCTTTGAGGGTACCGAGGACGAAGCCACCCACATCCTTGATGGTATCCTGCTGGGCCTTGCTCATCTTCCGATACTGTTCCACGGTTTCCGAGGTACGGCGGGTGGTGGAGATGCGCTCCCGGAAATCCGAAAGTTCCATCTCCGCCAAGTTCCACTTTTTCTCCATACGGGAGTTGCCCGTACTAAGGCGAATCATCATAGGTCAACCCTCCTTGCTGCCGACAATCGCTTCAAATTGTCGGATATTTCTTTGGATGCCAGCCAGACACCGTTTGGCATCGTTCTGCTGAATCAAATTGCATCTGCGGTCAATTTCTTCTGTGGCGGTCTGCACCTGAATGCCGTAAAACTGCTCCTTGTCGGTGTACTTCTTCTCCAAATGCCGAAGTGTATCCAACAGACGGGTTTTGTCCTGCGGTGTCGAATAACGGCGAACCATACGAAACAGCTTGTCCGCCCGCTTGACGGTGCAGGGAAAAAACGCCTCCATGCGGATGTTCATGTAGCCAGTCGGATACTCGATATGAAGAACCTTTTCCTCTCGCTCCATATTCTGAATGGCAAGGTGGGCGGTCATATCCAGGTAGCCGGATGCGTTGTATCTGCTAATTCCCATATCAAAAAACCTCCTCAATCTTTCTTGTAAAAACTGCATTCATAGCCATCTGCCCGGAGCGGGAGTCCATCTGCCCAGTCCGGAGCAATCGCCATCATTCGACAAACTTCGTCAACGCTGGACACCCCATTGGGAACCTCCAGCACTGCTTCATCGTGGATGTGCATGACGATGTCGAAACCTGCGTTCTGGAGACGGAGCATTGCCATAGCCAATAGGTCACGGGCGGTGGCTTGGACAATATTCTCCGTCAGCTTGGGGCCGTAGGTTTCGATCCGCATCCACTTCTTACTCTCACCGACACCTTCATAGGAAAGACTCTCACGGCCATAGCGGTTGGTAACCATGCGGGGCTTGATGTAGGATAGCTTTCTGCCGGAGGGCAAGGTGATGAACAGGATACCAGAGCGGTAGGTGAAGCACAGGTTGCCCATAGGAACGCTGGTTCGCTCCCGGACAGCTTTGACCGCAGCCGTGTCCACCGCCCACCAGAACTTCGTGATGTTGGGGTTTGCGCCACGCCATTGGTTGACCAGCGGCTGAAGTTCTTCTTCTGCCAGTCCCATATCCAAAGCACCCATAGCTGTGAGTGCGCCGACCGATCCGCCGTAGCCCAGAGCCAGTTCTGCGATTTTTCCTTTCTGCCGGAGGTGACCGTTGACTCCGTGCTTTACCACGGGAACACCAAACATCTGACTGGCAGAGGCGCAATAAATATCTCCGCCCTGCTCAAAGGTATCCAAACGCCACTGTTCTCCGGAGAACCACGCCAGCACACGGGCTTCGATGGCAGAGAAGTCCGCTACGATGAAACGGCATCCGGCACGGGGAACAAAGGCGGTACGGATGAGTTCGGAAAGCACCCCAGGGGTGCTATCAAATAGCAAATCAATGAGGTCGAATTGCTGATTTTTTACCAGGTCACGGGCAAGTTCCAAATCCGGGATATGGTTCTGAGGAAGGTTCTGAACCTGAACCAACCTGCCAGCCCATCTGCCTGTACGGTTGGCACCATAAAACTGGAGAAGGCCGTGGCACCGCCCATCGGAGCAAACGGAACGCTCGATGGCTTCATACTTTTTCACAGAAGTTTTTGCCATAAGGAGCCGTAGCTTCAAAACCTCCAGCACCTCTCCGTCTGCATCCGGCAGGAGTGCTTTCACTGCTTTCTTGTCCAGGGTTTCCGCCTCCACGCCGTGGTCGGCAAGCCAGCCTTTGATTTGCACTGGAGAGTTGGGATTGGCAAGCCCGGTCAGTTCATACGCCCTGGCGGTAACTGCATTTTTGTACTGGGTATCGCAGAGAACCGCATTGGACACCAATGCCCGGTCTACTTCGATGCCCCGGTCATTGATTCGTTGATCCATCTGGTAAAGAAGCATCTCGGTATCGGGAATAGGATAGTTTCGCAGCTTGTGACGGATCTCCCGTTCCGCATCCACATCTCGGATACAGTAAGTTTTGAAGCGTTCCCACTTTTCCGGCTCATCCTCCGGATGGTTACGAGTCCGACCGCCATTGACCTTGGTCGGTTTGCAAGGCATGGAGAAGAAACGGACGAGGTCAACACCCTCTTTCAGCTTCTTCCGTTGGATGTTCAGCACCTCGCCAACCCCGTCCAGGGAGAGGGGCAGAGCCAGCATGGCTGACTGGACAGCGGTGCATTGCCATCCGACCGGGTCCAACCGATGGCCGAGGAACTTGCCGATGCAGGTGCGCTCAAACTGAGCATTGAACGCCGCCTTGGTGATACTGGGGTCTTCCAGAGCATCCAGTACCCTTTGCGGCAACTGCTCACCGCAGGCCATGTCGATGATTTCGGTAGGCTCATCATCAAAGGCATAGGCAAACAGCAGAATTTCAAAATTGGGACTATCCGAGTAGGCGTACACACCGCACTTGGTCAGGTCTACATCAGAGTAGGTTTCTATGTCGATAGCCAACAGGCTCATGAGCAGGACTCCTTTCTATGTAGGCCAAAGGGGGCGGCGAACCGCCACCCTCTGGCTTGACAGGGATTAGTCGAGGAAATCGTCCTCATCCTCGGTCTGGAAATCGTCCGCAGCAGAGGTGCGACCACCCAGACTTTCACCGTCCTTCAGCTTCTGAATGTTGCCCAGGCCAGCGGCAATGCCACGGTTGCCGTTGGAGTTATAGCCATAGAAAGTCACGCTGATCTTTCCGTAGCAGCCGGAATACACTTCGCTCTGGTCGAGAATGGGCTGAACCTTGCTGTCAACGACCTGGGGTGCCTGACGGCTATTGGCGTTGAAGAAATAGCAACCAGCGTAAGCTTCGTCATCCGGGCGGTCGATGTCACCATCACGCAGAGGCAGCTTGAGGTTGCCGGGAACCTTGCCGCCCCACTTGGAAACGGAGTCCTTCTTGGCCTGCTCGATAGCCGCCTTGATGGCATTAACGGTTTTGGTGTCGCTCTTGGGGATGATGGCAGACACACTGTACTTGGGTTCGCTGCCGTTCACGGAATCCGGCTCCCAGCAATGGAGATAGGAAAAACGGCAAGGGACAATGACCTTAGTGGGATTGGTGTTGGTATTCATAAATCATTCCTCCTGAAAATCCGCCGCAGCGGTGGTTTTGGTAATAGCTGCCCGTTTATCACTTTCGGGAACAAGCGTGACCTTTCCGGCGGGCTTGTAGACCAGGGAACCCAGGACACGAGCAAACTCCTGTTTCCCCATAAGGCGCTCCATCTCGGTAACGCCGATGAGGGATTTCTTGTAGATGTCGGTGTACCCGGCGGCTTTTGCTGCCTGCTCCACCTCGGCATCGCTGGTGTACTTCCGATTGCTCCGACCTTCCACCAGCTTATAGCCCTTCCACGCTTTGCCGTGGACAATCGCCTCATCCTGGGCAAAGGCATAGATGTCTGCCGCCCACTTGGAGAGTTCGTCCGAAACCTTGAGGACTTCGGCAATCTCGTCATCGGTCAGCAAAGCGGGCTGACGAAACTCCATTTTTGCCAGTTTGAGGAATTCTTCTGCCCTGGCACGGCACTGGTTTCTTGCACGGCAGAACCGGCACCAGGAACCGGCATGGAACTCGCCTGCACCCATAAGTGCCATAGCACCACGGGGTTTGAGGACTTCCTCGCCCCAGGCTTTCAGCTTGTCCGGGGCAATTTCCCAATCCGAGAAATTATTGACCCTGGGCTGAAAAATGGTCAGCTTTACGGTTTCAATGTCGTAGAGCATCTCCGCCATTTCCAGGATGCCCAGACCGTAGGTCATAAGCTGTGGGTTCTCGGTGGCATCCACCACCACGCCGCGCCCCAGCTTCAGATCGATGATGTGGGCAACCTTATCGGTGACGATGACCATATCGGCGGTGCCGAAACAATCTGCCACATAGTCCGAAACATCCACACGCTGCTCTACAGAGAAAATGGGCTGGGCGCATTCCCGCTTGGCGGCTTCGATCTCGCCAATCACATAGGACACATACTCATCGACCGCTTCCAACAGATCGTCCGAGTAGTAATCCGAGACGGGGCGTTTGGTACGCTGCTTGAGGTGCTTTTTGATGAGATGCTCTGCCAGGGCATGACCCGCGGTACCCTCTGCGGCATAGCCGGACTCTTCCTCCGCAAACTGCTCACCCAGCACCACGGAAGGTGTGCAATGCAAAATTCGATTCAAGGCCGAGGGGGCGATCCTTGCGTGAACATCCGGCATTACAGCACCTCCGCTTCAGCCAGCAGAGCGGGGTAGTCCTCCGGCTTGACCCCGGACAGTTTGCCGGAATCATACTTGAGGAGAAGTGCCTTGACCTGGGCCTTTTTCCCGTCCTTGGACTTCTGAGCCAAAACGGCTCTGACCTGCTCCATGGTGACGGTCGGCTTTTCTTCCTTGGGGGCTTCCTGCTCCGTAGGTGCGGTGGGGGTATTCGTTGCTGGAACAACGGAGGCGACGCTACTGTCCTGGGCAAGCGCACGGTATCCGGCTGCGAGGCTTTCAAAGCCATCTGCGATTTTCAGAAAAATGTCATTCATGCTTGATTCATCCTTTCTCGTGTCAAACGCTTTCAAATCAATTCACCTGTGCCTTTCAAACATTCGGGGGTGTGACCCGTGGTTATTGCCGCTTCACGTGCGGCATGGCGAAAGCGTCAAGAATGCTCTGCATGATTTTCTGCTGTTCCGGCTGCAGTCCGGGCATCAAACTGGTCAGTAACGCTTCTTGCTCCTGGTGAAGATAGCGGCGACCGACATACCATCCGTCCATGGCCCGAACTCCTCCGGCACCGCCCTTTACCGTGTAGATGGGTGCAGAGCAGCCAATGACTTCCAGATCGCGTTTGATGGTACTGCGGCTAACGCCGAATTCAGCCGCCAGATTATCTACGGTGTCATGCCGTCTATCCGACAAGACTTCCATGATCTGCTGGCGTCTGTCCAATGCGCTCTGCATCCTGTTCTGCACCCCCTTTCGCTTTCGTTGGGACAATGGTAAAAAACGAATGGGTCACCTAATGAACCATTCAAAAAATAAATTTCAGATTTTTTCCAAGCCGAAAACAAAAAAAGAGCCAGGGTACGGCAAACTCACAGCATTACTGCTTGTTTGCTGTACCCTGGCTCGGCGGTAGTCTACTTTGGACTCCTATTGGCTCAGTCGATACTGGTCTTTATTGATTGAAAAATATGCGCGGCTCCTCTGGCTGGTTTACATGGATACGCAATCATCTCGTCAAAGTCAAAAATAGCGAATTTTCCACAATTTGGGCATTTATATGAAGCCCGTCCGTGCGAACTCTCATAGGCCATAGCCTTTTCTTTAGGGCAACACGGATACGGGATTTGTCCTTTTAATTTTTCTGCGGTACTGGTCAATGGCATTATGCTCCTCTCTGAAACAAATATTGCTACTTAATCATAAGCAATCAGGTCTTGCACCGAACGAATATCCAGCCAATTCATCAACCTTAACAGGTAATGGCCATCTGGGGTTGTTGTCCCATTTTCCCATTTTTGGTAAGTCCGAACAGCTGCACCTACTGCATCTGCGACCTCTTGCTGTGTCAAATGTTGTTGATTTCGATAATACTTTAGAGCAGTATTATCGAACCGCATTGTCATCGGCCCAGCATACACCTGATACCAGAAATTTTCTGAACTTCCCTCTTCATTGTAGAAATTCAGAACATCAATTATTGTATTAGGTGTAATTTCGACTGTAAGGTCACCTTGTTTGGAATTTTCGCAATCGCAAGTAATTGATGCTGCGTTTTTTACCCTGACACCGATCCAACGCATAATCGGATTTCCATTCTCATCACAGGGGAATTCTCCCTCAAAAACCAACTTGTTACCTTTGCGCCAAAATGCTTCCCCCAATCCGACTTCATGGATTTCATAAATAATTGGTGGCATACCACAGGCTTCAAGTGCTTCGTTATATTTGGAAGTAAAACGATTTGGCATATAATCATTCCATCCCAGTTGCTCAGTACAAAGGTGCAAGTAATGGCACCATTGAGGAAATACATGGCGGGCAATACCCCTTTGCCGAGTGCAGTAATTGAAAATATCCACGAGGGGTAGTTTCAAATCATAAAACAAGAATTCCAGGTTTTCATAGCATTCTTCCAAATCATCGGTTGTTACATTTTTACAATGATAACCTTCGATTGGAATAATAGCTCCCAAAGCACAGAAGGTATCTATCGTCATTTTTTCAGGCACATAAAAATAGAACGGCACCCTTTTTAGAAATTTTTCTACACTTAGCGGAACATATCCTACTTCGTCATCCAGATAATGGGTATAGGTTGTTTTCTCATGGTCATCAATGTGACGGTCACAGTAGCCAAAAACCTCATTACCAACGGTTGAGTGCATTGCCAGGTACTTTTTAAGGCGGGCAACATCAAAGTATTTATTGTTTACATATTTATCAATAATTTTTTCTTGTTGAGTGGTTATCATTGCAAGCACCTCCAATATGCCTATATTATAATACGCACATTATGGGTATTCAATCGAAAGGTTGTTCGTATCTGAAACTGAAAATGAACATTTTCAACCGATATTAAGCCCATTTTCTGCGTATTTCATAAGCAAACACGCCTTGACAAACCATTAGGTGTACATCATTCCGGGCAGCGTGACCTCGCAGCGACCGTCATTGGGTATCTTCAAGTCACCCATGACCGCCGCCTGGATGATGGACCGCTTTCCAAATCTCCTGCGGATTGCCTCAATGGCATCATCCAACTGGTCACGCCTGTCCAGACGCTTTTGATCGACAAACAGGTTCATCTGCGTGGGCTGACCGTGGGGAACAAGGTCGATGGCTCGGATGCAAACGGCACGGACGGGAGTACTCCACTGATACTCCTGCTCAAACAGCTTTCGACCAAGGTCCGCCAAATCCCTGGGGCTACGGGTGGCAGCTTGGAAGTGTGCCTGGTATTGCTTTCCCCACAGTTCGTTGCTTCGGATTGCGATCTGAACGCCGGTGGCATCCAGCCCGTGTACCCGGAGCCGATGACCTACATCTTGCGATAGTTCCAGCATGACCTTCCAGACTTCCTCGTTATTATTGAGGTCAGCCGTGCAGGTGATGCCATGGCCGATGGATTTCACTGGGGACACGAAGTCCTGTTGCATGACCCTGGACTCATCTCGCCCGGCGGCATATCTCCAAAGGTCAAGCCCACGGACACCGAGGAGTCGGCGGAGAAAATCCGGATCGGTACCGGCCAGCTGCCCGATTGTATGGATGCCGTACTTTGCTAACTTCTCATTGGTTCTCGGACCTACATAAAGGAGGTCTGAGGCGGGCAGCTGCCATATTTTCTCCCGAAAATTCTCCTCGGAGATTTCCGTGATGGCATCCGGCTTTTTCAGATCACTTCCCAGCTTTGCGAAGATTTTGTTGAAGGACACGCCAATGGATACGGTCAGCCCAAGTTCCTCTTTTACTGTGCGTCGGATCTTTTCGGCAATCTCCATACCATTACCACCTGTATAGCTGCTTCCGGTAACATCCAACCAGCATTCATCCATGCCATAAGGCTCGACCTGGTCCGTAAATCGTCCGTAGATGGCACGGGCGAGATTGCTGTATTTTAGGTACTGGTCGTACTGGGGCGGTACAACAATCAGACCCGGACAGCATCTCTTCGCCTCCCAATTTACCATCCCGGTTTTAACTCCGGCCTGCTTCGCCAGCTGTGATTTTGCCAGAACAATGCCGTGCCGATCTTCGGTGCTGCCACACACGGCAACAGGCTTTCCACGCAGGCGTGGGTTCAACATCATCTCTACAGAAGCATAAAAGCAGTTCATGTCACTATGGAGAATGACTCGGTTGCCCATAACTTCACATCCCTTCACAAAAAACTTCTCATCAGCTATTGACAAAGCGAAGTTTGTGAAGTATATTAGCTACATAAACTTCTCAAACTTCACATACATAATAGCCTCGATGTGAAGTAAAGTCAATAGGTTACGAGAAGTTTGAGAAGTTACGGCGCAAATTTTTTGAAAAGAGGTATTTCACCATGACATTTTCCGAGAAGATTATTTTAATGAGGGAACGTGCCAAGCTGACCCAGCAGCAGTTGGCAGACCTGACCGGAATTTCACGGCGTACTATTGTTTCCTATGAGTGCAACGGGGCTATTGCGCGGGCCTCTACTATGCGGAAACTGGCTACGGCATTGGGCGTGTCCTACGACTACCTCGCCAACGATGAAATAACCGATCCGGAGTACGGTTTGGAAAAGGCTCCCTATGTAGAAGAAGTCCGTGGGGCGCTGGGCAATAAAGCCGCCAAAGAAGTGGACAAGTTGCTGGAGCAGAACGCTGCGCTGTTTGCTGGCGGTGAGCTCAGCGAGGAGGCAAAAGACGCCTTTTATCTGGCTCTGACCAAAGCATATCTTCAGTGCAAGGAAGAAGCCAGCAAAAAATTCGGTCGCAAGAAGTAAATGTCCCATTTATGGGACAGCTCTTGTGATAGAGTATAATTGAATTACTGTAATGAGGGGTGATGGCTCATGTCAATTTCCTGGATCAGCGGCGAGGTACAGCGGCTGAAGGACGAGTGTGACGAGACTGACCCGTTCAAAATCTGCCGTGATTTAGGCATCTTGGTAAACTTGGAGCGGATGGGAAATTACGATGGTGCGTGTAAGGGCTTTTTTATCGCTCAAAGCCGCATCCGAATGATTACCATAAATGCTGACCTTCCGGATGCCCTGCAAGGCGTTATCTGCGCCCATGAACTGGGACACGCAGTCCTCCATGCTCAGCAGGCTGGGGTAAATGCCTTCCATGATTTTTCCCTTTTCGACACCGCATCCATCAAGGAATACGAAGCGAACTTGTTTGCTGCTGAGTTCCTGATGAGCGATGAAGATGTCATGGCAGAATTGAACGATGATATTTCCTTTTTTGGTGCTGCGGCGCAGCTGAAGGTTCCGGCTGAACTGCTGGATTTCAAGTTCCGCATCATGAAACGGAAAGGCTACAAAATGATCGACCCGCCGCTGATGGCGAACTCCAATTTTCTCAAGGATGTGCAGGTGACCGGCTATGGAGAATCCGAATATTAAAGTGTATGTGGCTGTTGATGCGTCCTTTGATGCGTCCGGCCGTATTATCCCCAGGGTGGTGACTTGGGAGAATGGCCATAAATACGAAATCGACCGTGTCACCGATGTCCGGCAAGCTGCTGCCATGAAGGCTGGCGGTCAGGGAGATCGGTACACGGTGTGGATAAACGGAAAGCAAAGCTATCTGTTCTTTGAACGGAATGCATCGCTGACCGGCAATAACATCGGTCGCTGGTTTGTAGAGCGGCGGACAGCCTGAGGAGGGCCGTATGACCTACAAAGAATTGAATGATCTGTTTTTCAAGACCTGGGCGGATGAACACGGTATTATCCGTGGCAAGCCCGTCATGCTGATTTACCATATGAACCAGGCAGCTGGCGAGGATGGGATGGATGACGAAGTAGACGAAGCCTTGCTTGCCGCAGAACTGAAAAAAGCTGGCTTAACGCTGGTGATATAGGGGGAGAAAAATGACCTTAATTGTGTGCGTGGATGACAATATGGGGATGCTGTTTAACCGCAGACGTCAGAGCAAGGACAGGGTTGTGCGGGAACACATTCTAAAACAGGCAGAGGGAAAACACCTCTGGATGAACCACTACTCTGCAAAACAGTTTGAACCGGACGCTCTCATCAACACTGACGAGTCCTTTATGAATGAGGCCGCCCCGGAGGATGTCTGCTTTGCCGAGGACTGCTCCGTTGCCCATTACGAGCAGTGGATCGATAAAATCATTCTGTATAAATGGAACCGTACCTACCCGGCAGACCTCTATTTTGATATACCCCTTGCAGAGCATGGGTGGCATCTGGTTTCCACTGAAGATTTTGCTGGTAACTCGCATGAAAAAATCACCGAGGAGGTCTACATGAAATGAGCAAGGAAAGGTTGCTTCAAATTTTGAAAACCGCTGGCAGTTGGGTTTTCGTGGTGTTCTGTCTGCTGATGGCCCTGGGGGCTGGTGCCTGTGTGGGTAGCCTGCTCCTGGTCATTACCGCCGCCCTTGCACTGCCCATCAAGCCTGTCCGGGGCGTATGGGACAAGCTGCTCGGTGTCCGTGATATTCCAGCCATACCACCAGAAGAAAATGCCCAATGGTACGAACTGAAAAAGAAATCCGCCCAGAAAAAGCAAAGGACTGAGCGTGAAAATCAAAAGCAGCGTAAAGTTCTGAAACCCCTGATTATTGCCGTTGCATTCTGTATCTCGTTTTCTCTCGCAATGGCAACCACAGAAACCCCAAGCACACCTTCTGCTGATTCCCCCAGTGCCAGTGAAAGCACCGAACCTCCGGCTTCCAATACACCGCTCATTGAAACGTCCGAACCAACAACCGAGCCGACCACAGAACCATCTTCTGAGCCGGAAACAACCAATCCGCCTGCATCGAGCGAACCGACCGCTCCGACTGAGCCTGTCGCAGTCAGCTACTCCCTTTCCGATATTCCCGCTTATTCCGGCAGCCCCTATGTGGCACTGAACAACAATGTTCCGTATTTCACGGATAGCGAGTTCACCACCACATCCTTTGAAACCTATAGCGCCCTTGACTCCCTCGGTCGCTGCGGCGTGGCCTATGCCAATGTCTGCACCGACACGATGCCTACGGAGGAGCGTGGCTCTATCGGACAGGTAAAGCCCTCCGGCTGGCATACGGTCAAGTATGACTGCGTGGATGGCAAGTATCTCTACAACCGCTGCCACCTCATCGGCTACCAGCTGACAGCAGAAAACGCCAACACAAAAAATCTGATTACCGGCACTCGGTATCTCAATGTCCAAGGGATGCTTCCCTTTGAAAACATGGTAGCTGACTACATAAAAGAAACTGGCAACCATGTGCTGTATCGTGTAACCCCGGTATTTGACGGGAACAACCTCGTAGCATCCGGCGTGGTTATGGAGGCGGAGTCCGTGGAGGACAAGGGCGATGGCATCCTGTTCTGCGTGTTCTGCTACAATGTCCAGCCAGGCGTGAGCATCGACTATGCTACCGGTGACAGCCAGTTGGATGGGGCTACGGTAGAACCCCCGACAACCAAGCCAGCTGAGACAACACCTGTAACCCAACCCGAAACACAAGCACCCGCTGAAACTGAGCCACAGGGGCAGACCTATGTGCTGAACACCAATACGCATAAGTTCCATAATCCAAGCTGCTCCAGTGTCAAAGACATCAAGCCGCAAAATCGCCAGGACTACTCAGGTAGTCGATCCGATGTGATTGCTATGGGCTATGACCCGTGCAAACGCTGCAACCCGTAATTCCCCCTACCATGGAGGTATCTGAATGGGAATTTTCCAAAAAATCATAGAGGGCTTTAGGCCCTCTATGACCGCCGAGGAAGAAAACGCTGTCCGAAGTAAAATTGCAGAGTTCGACTTAGCTGTCCATCGGATGACTGGGCGGTATATTTCACTTGAGGAAATTGATGCCTTTAAGGGTAGCTGGAACCAAACATATAAGGAGATAAAAGCCACCCGCATTCCGAAAAACAGCACTGTATTTCCTATCGCACAACAATTCTTCCAGAGCTATGACCATCTGTCCGGCACTATCACGGCAATGAATGAATCATTCTTGGATATGAAATCCCGGAAATGCGATGCCCTGTTATCTGACATAGATGGAAAAAGTCTGGATCGGCAGCAGCGGATTGTTGTTCTAAGCGATGAACCACGCACACTTGTGCTGGCGGGTGCTGGCAGCGGAAAGACACTTACAATCGCAGGAAAAGTTAAATACCTATGCCAAGAATGCGGAGTACCCCCGGAAGATATTCTACTGATTGCATTTACAAAGAAGTCCGCGGAGGAAATGACCGAGAGGATCGCCGGAAAGCTCGATATTCCTGTTCAGGCTACCACTTTCCATAAGTTGGGGTTAGATATAATCACAGCAGCGGAGGGAAAACGCCCGGAAGTCCAAGACAATCTCACAGACTTTGTTCGGAACTACTTTGAAAATGAGATTGCATCGCACCCGGACTTAGTAAAACAGCTGATTGAGTTCTTCGCCTACTACCTTCACATCCCCGCCGACATGGAGAAATTTGACTCCCTGGGTGCCGCTTATGAGTATGAGAAATCCGTTGACTTTGAAACGCTCCGCAGCAAGTACGATCAGGCACAATGGGTCAATCAGGCTTCAGATGACCGCAAAGAGCAACGGAGAACCCTGAAGGACGAGCGGGTAAAAAGCCTTGAGGAAGTTTCTATAGCCAATTTTCTGTTCCTCAACGGGGTCAACTATGAGTACGAGCGGCTATACCCGTTTGAGTCAGATGATCCCACCAGAAAGGCATATCGCCCGGACTTCTATTTACCCGACTACGATTTGTACCTGGAGCACTTCGGCATCAGCAAGGACGGGCATTTGCCGTGGCTTACTAAAATTGAGGAACAAAAATACCTGGATGACATGGCGTGGAAAAGAGAAACCCATAAAAGCCATGGCACTAAGCTGTTGGAAACCTATTCGTACCTATCAAGCGAAGGTAAGCTACTGGACTACCTGGATTCATTGCTCCGAAAAAACGGGGTAGAATACCATGAGCCCAACTTCCAGGATATTTTTGAAAAGGTCTACGAAAAAGAAAGTGACCGCTATTTTTCAGAGTTTATCAGCCTGTGCTGTACATTCATTTCGCTGTTCAAATCAAAGGGGTATCAACCGGGGGATTTACTTTCGTTATATTCCGGCGATGGCCTATTCCAGCGGCTATTCTTCCGAAAGCGTACAGAATTGTTTAAGCAGATACTCCTTCCGCTGTTGATAGCGTATGAAGGTAATCTCCGGGAAAACGGAGCCATTGATTTCGCAGACATGATAAATCGTGCCACAGAGTTGGTGACAGGTGGTTTTCGGGTACACCCGTATCAGTACATCATCATTGATGAGTATCAAGATATTTCGTTTGCACGATACAAGCTGGTTAAAGCTATTCTGGATCAGACCGGAGCCAAATTGCTCTGCGTTGGCGATGACTGGCAATCCATATACCGTTTCGCCGGTAGCGATATTACGCTGTTTACGCATTTCCAGGATTATTTCGGCTCCTCTGCCATCTTGCGGTTGGAGCAGACTTATCGGAACGCACAGCAGCTCATTGATGAAGCCGGAAAGTTTGTGATGCGAAATCCAGAGCAACTGAGAAAAACTCTGCGCTCCCCTAAAATGCTGGACTATCCCATTACCTTTATGTGTTATGAGACAACTCCATTCCCAACACTCCGGCGTATTATGGACAAAATAATAGCTGGGTTTGGCCCACAGGCATCTATTATGCTCTTGGGGCGGACAAACTTTGATCTTGAATTAGTAGCTGAGTCCGGATTATTCCAAATCAGCAAAAATGGCAACATCAACTATCTTGCATCCCCTGAAACCCCTATCCGTTTTTTGACCGTACATAAGGCAAAAGGGCTGGAGGCTGATAATGTGGTGCTGCTGAACTTCCAAAATGCAACACTGGGCTTTCCAAACAAAATAGCGGATGACCCAATGCTCCGGTTGGTATTAACCGCTCCAGAGGACCATCCGTATGCAGAGGAACGGCGTCTGCTGTATGTAGCCATGACCCGAACCCGGAACAGGGTGTTTGTCCTTACTGACAGTAAAAAGCCATCTGAGTTTTTCAAAGAGTTCTCTCCGTCAAAGTCTGTGTTTATCTTGGCAAAGGGCAATACTACAGAGGAGCAGGTCAAATGTCCACGCTGCAAAACGGGGACGCTCCTGGTTCGGAAAAATGATGGATCAAACAAGTATTTTGTTGGGTGCAGCAATTACCCGCAGTGCGATTATACTGTGCAAGACACATCAATTTTGACAACACAACGCATCTGCCCAGATTGTGGAGGCTTTCTGATAAAGCGGAGAGGAAAATTTGGACAGTTCTATGGCTGTACAAACTACCCCGCCTGTCAGCATACAGAGCAGATTACGAACATTCGCCATATCCCGTGAAAACGGTACAACCAGCAAAGGAGGGCTTTATGCCACAAGAATTCGCAGACTATAAATCAAAATTGCAATCGCAAATCCAGGAAGAATATGGCAGGGTCGTCTACACATATACCTGTCATCATAAAATTGCGGACCGACTGAGTGGAAGAAATTCAAAAATAAACGTCTGTCAGATCATACTTTCAGCAGTGTCAACCGGAGGATTTCTCGGAACACTAATTACGAATCAGCAGATTCTGGTATGGGTAGGTGGCTTATGTTCAACAGTGTTGTTGGCTTTGAACAGCTACCTTAAAGATAAGGATTTGGCTGCCGAGAAAGCGAATCACCTAAAAGCCGCAAATGCCCTATGGAAGGTTCGTGCGGACTATTTATCCCTGCTGACAGATTTCGATGTACTATCTGATTCCGAGATTGCCGCCAAGAGGGATGACCTGATAGACCGTTGTGCCGAAATATACGCTACAATGCCAGCTACAGATGCGGAAAGCTACACAGCGGCGCAACAGGCATTGAAATCAAATGAGGAGCAGTTCTTTACACAGGATGAACTGAACAAAATGCTCCCCCAACATCTGCGGAAGGAGAAAAAATAATATGTCTTGCCCTGTATTGAAATACGGCGAAGTAATCAATCAGGAAACCAGGAATACCATCTCCAAAAGATACCATACAGTAACTGCGGCAATTAACCGTGAGTTCTGGGGTATTTCGAGCGATGAGCAAAACAGCTTTTATGTCGGCTCTTATGGTCGCAACACAGCAATCGAGACCAGCGATATTGATATTTTGGTATCCTTGTCTGAACAGAGTTACAATCAGTATGCTTATACCAGAGGAAATGGTCAGTCCAGATTACTGCAGGCAGTACGACAAGCAATTCTATCCACATATTCGAACAGCGATGTACGGGCAGACGGTCAGGTGGTCAAAATTGCCTTTTCCGATGGTATGCGTTTTGAAATACTTCCTGCCTTCAAGAATTGGGATGGTACTTATAGATATCCGGACACAAACATGGGTGGCAACTGGCGATCCACAAATCCGAAGGCGGAGCAGGAGGCCATGGCACAGAAAAACAGAAGTAGCAACGGTCTACTGAATGATACCTGTCGGCATTTACGGAATGTCCGTGATTACTGTTATAGTAGTTACCACTTATCCGGAATAGTCATTGACAGCTTCGTTTACAATGCAATCGGTGGATGGCAGTGGACACTACCGGGTGATTCATCTTCAGCTGCAACAGGTGACTACGAAAGCGTTCTACTTGACTACTTTAACCAACACTGCAGCTGGGGACATATGACGCTATTTGCTCCAGGCAGTAACCAGCCGGTTTCAACCGAACAGAGTATCGAATGTCTGTCCAAAGTATTAAATTACATAGCGAGGTAAAGTTTCTCAGATAAAATGGTTAGGGGCAATGTGCGCGCCTCTAACCATTTTTTTACTTTTAGTTCCTAAGCACTATGAAATGAAAGCATGATCTGCTATAATATATGTACTTATACTATGCCCAGGGGGCTTGTGCAGTGGAGATAGAAATTAGAGATGATTTTGACCTGATTAAAATTGCCAATAGCGGGCAGTGTTTCAGAGTTATTGAAAAATCCCCTGGTCTTTTTCGGTTCATTACAGGACGCCATGTTGTGTATATACGAAAGGTCTCCAAACTTATTTTTGATGTGTCATGTAATAGGGATGAGTGGGAACAAGTTTGGAGTCAGTATTTTGATTTTGAAACTAATTACGCAGCAATCCGGGGTAAAATACGCAAAAATGACACCTTTTTAGCGAAAGCGGGGGCTGCTGGAACTGGCATACGAATTCTCCGTCAGGACCCTTGGGAAACCCTCATCACATTTATCATTTCTCAGCGGAGAAGTATTCCGTCCATTAAAAACTGTGTTGAGCAATTATCCGCAAACTACGGAGAAACAGTATGCACATGGTGCGAGTCGCTGCAGTTTTTTCCTACGCCGGAAAGTATAAATAATATGACTGTCGCGGAATTAAAGGAATGTAAGCTGGGATATCGTATCCCGTATATTCAAGATGCAGCCCAAAAAGTTACCTCGAAGGAGATTGATCTACTGGCACTCTCCAGCTTAGGCACCCAGGAACTCTTAAACAAACTAATGACAATTTATGGGGTCGGTCCTAAAATTGCCAACTGTGTTGCACTGTTTGCCTATGGTCGAAAAGAAGTTGTACCAATAGACACATGGATTTCAAAGATAATTCAGAGTGAATACGGAGGGCACAACAGGCTCGCTGATTATGGGGCATATTCTGGTGTTATGCAGCAGTATGCTTTCTTTTACCAAACCTATGAACGGAGGCAATTATGAGGGAACCCATTATATTGACCCCCAACTCCACTTCTATTTTGCACCTTAAATCATGTGATAAGCGTCTGGCAAAAGTCATACAAGAAGTTGGTATCATTTCTTATGTCCCCCATGAAGATGGATATTCATTCTTGATTCATGAGATTATTGAGCAGATGCTGTCAATCAAAGCAGGGGCTGTGATATACGGGCGTTTTATTGATCTTTGTGGTGGGGATATAATCCCCGAGCGGGTCGAGTCCCTAAGTATTGAGCAAATTCAGTCTGTTGGCATCTCTGCCGCAAAGGCAAACTACATAAAAATTCTAACCAACGCAATAAATTCGAACGATTTAGACTTAGCGATGTTAGAAACACAATCAGATGCATTTGTAATTCAAAAATTAACATCATATCGTGGAATAGGTAACTGGACAGCAAAAATGTACCTAATTTTTGTGTTGGATAGACCTGATATTTTGCCCTTTGAAGATGGTGCCTTTTTGCAATCATTCCGTTGGTTATACAAAACGAATGAGTGTTCTCCATCCGCTGTTATAAAGAAATGTAAAAAATGGTCCCCGTATTCATCGATAGCTGCACGGTATATGTACAGAGCCTTGGATTCGGGGCTGACGCGATATGCATTTCATCTTTACAAACCACTTGAAAGGGGATAAAAATCATGGCTAAAGCAAAGCAATCCTTGAAAGAACGCGCAAAAATTACACTGGAACGCGCCTATTCAGAGGCCTGTTCAAAAGGCGTGGAAACCATGCAAAGCCCACATAGCGCCCTGATTGATTATGTCCTTGCGGGTACGCATTTGACATATAAATACGTCCTATTTAATGCTCTCCTCGCAAAATCTACAGATGAATCACTAAATCCGTTATGCTTGCAAAAAAAGTCGGAGCTACCAGGGGCGTTTGATGCCCGTACAGTTTGCCATAAGGTGATTGTTCCTTTTGAACAGACAACACTTCAGAAAGTGCTTGGCGGGTCCAACGAACCATTTTTGAATAAGCCCGCTCGATATACTGATTTGAGTAAAGACAATGCTGTACGTCGGGGCAAAGATCAGGAAATGCTGTATCGCTTATGTGATGAGTTGCCACAGATTACCTCCGCTGATGATGCGTACAGCGATTTGGTGTACTTTCTGGGGAAACTCATTGTTCTTAGGGATGAGAAAGCCGAACTTGCTGAATTTTCTATCCCGAGTTCCGAAAACCTTCCGATCAAATTGATGGATTTTTGCAAAGAATTGTTATCTGAAAGTTATGAGGGTGAAATTCTTACCCTTGTCGTTGCAGCTGTTTATCGTTCTCTTCTTCCGACTGAGGATGTTATTGTGGAGGTGCATCCAGTCAATGAGAGTGGTGCCTCCAGCAAGGAAATCAGCGATTTGGACATATACATCAATAATTCTTTACTTGTGTCTAATGAGCTGAAAGATAAGGAATACTCCGAAAACGATGTTCGCCATGCTGCAGATAAAGTAATTCAGGCGGGTGGTTGCAAAATGCTATTCATCGAAGGACCGAGAGGGCATATGAGTTCTGACTTCAAAGAGAAAATCACAAAGCTGTACGCTGAAAAGAACTTTATGCTATCCATTATTCCTATATCAGTATTTTTACAAACTATTATACCTATAGTCCCCAATATTGATGCTCAGAATTTTGTGAAATATATGCTGGTCACAGCGCATGAGACAAAGTTCAAGGAAGAAACTATTTCTTATGTTGACCATATTGCAGCGCGAACCTTAAATTTAATTCGTGAGTAAAAATTGGCGGTGTGGACAATTTGCCCACACCGTCTTTCATTTTTCTAAGTATGTAACGACTGCACGGGCTACGACTTCAGCCAGTTTGCAGGGCACCGCATTGCCTATCTGTGTATATACTTTTCCCTTTGTTCCACAAAAATGATAGCTGTCTGGGAATGTCTGTATTCTTGCAGCTTCCTTTATTGTTAGTCTCCGTAACCGTTGGGGGGCTTCCTTAAATTCGGGTGTTATCGACCCATCAATCAAGCCTTTATGGTACTCGGTAACCCAGTCGAAGGTGGCATCACCATAAAGATAATCTTCATCCACAAAGGGGGTTTTATTTCCCCCCATAGAAGCTGGCAGGGTATTCGCATAATCATCAACATTGATGGGACGCCCTTGACCGTTAAAATACATTCCTGCATAGGGAGATTTTCTCATTATAGGTGATGTTGCAAATGTTATCCGCGCAGTACACGTATTAGGGTTTGTACTGCTACCAGCACGCCCTAAATCCTTTAGGAGATCGCGGATTACTGGGGCCTTGTGCTTTTGGGATTCGATGAGTTCTTTAATTTCATGCTCCCATTCTGTGACATTGGATTTGTAGATGCCAATAAAGAAAACCCTTTCTCTTTTTTGTGAAACACCATATTCCGTAGCATTCAAAATAAATGGAGCACATGAATAGCCTAAGTCAGCAGCACGGTCAAGGTATTTTTTTCGCACATCGCCCCATTTTTCCAAAGCACCAAGTGCCTTAACATTTTCCATGACAAAAGCCCTGGGGCGTACGCGCTCTACTACATCCAAAAAGGCAAAAATTAGTTTACTTCTTTCGTCATTCGGGTCCATTTTACCAGCTACAGAAAAGCCCTGACAGGGTGGTCCTCCAAATACAAGATCAGTACCCTTGTATTTGTCAAAGCGATCCATAATAGTATAAATATCGGCATTTATCATAATGCCCTGTTTGTGATTTGCCTCATAAGTTTCAGCAGCTTCTTTGACAATTTCATTAGCGCAGACAATATTTACGCCTGCTTTTTCAAAACCAACATCCATTCCACCTGCGCCAGTGAAAAGGGATATTCCGTTTATAGATTTACCCATTGGGCGATTCCTCATCTTTCTCTTCATGAACCCGCAACTCCAAAGTCCTTGAATTAGGGTTCAAGAAGATGTCAAATTTTGTTTTTCCGCGCTCGGCATTGAGGTTCGACAAGATGGATTTTGGCAGTCGAACTCTCATATCTTGCTGAAGTACATATGTATCTAAATAGATTAAAGGTTCCATACTTACCTCCTTCATGTCCATATGCAGTCCGAGTATAACCTAAAACCAGTCTAAAGTCAACCCGAATTAAGCCCGTCGATTGATCTGATATCAGTAATTTAGCATAATTCCAGACATGGCATTTCGCCAAAAAGTTACATATTTTCGCTAAATGGTTCTCTTGTTCGATGAACTCTTTCTACATATTGTGATACATATTTTACCCCACATCCATATCTGGTGCCAGTCTTTCAGTAATCAGCGCCAATACGCTATTTTAGCTTTCAACAATAACAAAAGAAAAAGTCCGATAAACCGCCGTATTCTGGCGATTATCGAACACTTTTAAGGCTATTATCTAATCCCTATGCCGCTTCTTCTACCCGTAGGACGCCC
>ERZ1034680.121-NODE-121-length-55286-cov-24.462892_pt1 | contig 55286 bp, 50 predicted proteins | sample MGYA00520639_ERZ1034680 | MGnify/ENA primary metagenome ERZ1034680 (study PRJEB33766, sample SAMN09781760) | gut metagenome | biome: gut microbiome | host: Homo sapiens | place: Madagascar | study: EMG produced TPA metagenomics assembly of the PRJNA485056 data...
GCAAAACTAAATGTCTGGTGGTTGTATCAAGTGTGGCAAATAATTTATCCTCAGCTAAAACATCAGCACCAGTAAGTTTATTTAATAAAGTTGATTTGCCAGCATTAGTATAACCTACCAGCGATACTAACGGAAGCTGCGATTCCTTGCGTCGCAAACGATGCATGTTCCGATTTTTACGTAGATTTTCAATTTGTACCTCAATATCATGAATCCGACTATAAATCCGGCGTCTATCGACTTCAAGCTTGGTTTCCCCAGGGCCACGGGTACCAATACCACCACCTAATCTTGAAAGTGCCATACCCTGCCCCATCAATCTTGGCAAATTATAGCGAAGCTGCGCTAGCTCTACCTGCAACTTACCTTCACTAGAATGCGCCCTTTGGGCAAAAATATCCAAGATAAGTGCCGTTCGGTCAATAACCTTTATCCCTAAAACCTGTTCTAGATTATGCTGCTGCGAAGGCGTCAGCTCATCATCTAAAATTAAAAGACTAGCATCATACTCTTGAATAAGCATGGAGATTTCCGATACTTTGCCTTTACCTAAAAAAAACGCCGTATCAGGTTTTTCACGTTGCTGCGTAACCGTGGCTACCACATCAGCGCCTGCCGTATCAGCTAACCGCGCAAGTTCAGCCAGTGATTCATCAATTGGCCATAACATACCTTTATGACTGACACCAGCTAAAATTGCCCGTTCAACCTCAACAGCGGTTGACACCACCTTTACTGCATTCAGCTTTTTATTAATCGCCGCTATCAGCATATTAAGATTAATCGCCGCCATAGAACTCATCTTCAAAGGACCATATTGCGAAATTTCCAGTGTACCATCAGCCGCTTCTTCGCCAGTAAAAAAGCCCATGCAGCCAATGATAGTACCACCGTCTTTTCGACCAATCGCGGTCATACAATCAAATTTTAACCGTCTTAATGACGATAAATCCGGTGTGCTCAAGCGCACATCACCACTAGGATGCGTATGGATACAGCGTATTCCCGATAATCTCCGTTCAGAACGGCTTGATTTAGCAAATTCCGGCAAATCTACCGTATCAGCATCACCTAATGAAACTTGAACTATCTTGCCATGACGATTTATATATACTGCCACTTCACGTTCAAGTATATCAGTGACTTCCAGCATAGCTTCATTCAATTCATGCGTTGAAACCTGTCCGATTGGAACAGTTAATTCATAAATAGCTTTTAATTTTTCTAGTACATAAGTTTTTATATTGGCTAAATCACCGTTAACCTGCATAAATTATCCCCTTTTAACTGCGATTTACGATATTAGATATATGCTTTAATGTTATCGATAATGTACCATCAGGATTATTATTAAACTCAACAAATTCCGTATCAGCAAAATAATCGGTTGGTATCGTAAGTTCAATACCAGTATCAGTTTTTAATTTATGTTTGCACATTTTCTTTAACGTTGCTTCCTGATTCATTTTTACTGGTTCAGTAAAGCCGGCATCTTTTATTGCTGCATCAAAATCAGCCTGCATCGCAGTATTACCTTTAAATAATTCCTTGCCAGCTTCCTTTAAATCAAGCTCATCACCAGCTTGCATGTTTTCCGTCACATAGCTCTTTACCGCCGCTTCTGTAGCAATTTTATCCTGCCCATAGGCTTCGGCTACTTTCTCCGCTGTTTTGCTGAGATTTTTAATTGCTTCTTTAGGCGATGGTGCCAAATTACATTCTAATAGCATTTCGGGAAACACATAAATAGCATTACCATCAATAGTATACTTCTTGCAAGCAACTAAAATATCTTTACTATCAGCAGTAATAAACGCAAACTCAGCTATTTTTTGATTAGGATTTGGCATTATCGAATAATGGTTTATTATATCATTTCTTATACCACTCTCCGTTTGATTTACTTGGTGAATATAACCAATATGACTATTAGAATTAAAAACCACCAGTTGTCTTTTATCATCTATACGAACATCAGCTACAATGACATCAACTGATGTCATTTCTTCCGCATGAATAAAAGCATTTTCCAATGTTTTAGCTATATTCTTCGAAAAGGCAATAAAATCAATATTACCAGCTAAATATTCCTTGAATTCCTGCTGCATATTGCTATCATCATAAAATTTACCAGGTTTTGCTTCCTGACTATGCCATGATTTTTCGATGTGCTTCAATAAAAAAGTTTCAATACTTCCTTGAACGGTTAATTCTTCATCTGAATAAACCGTCATTCCGGATTTAAAATCTAAAATATGTAATATCGCCTTATCAATCACTATCATGCTTTAAATCTTCCTTTGCTTGGACTTTTTGCTGCCGCTTTACCGCCTCCTGCTCAGCTAAATTTCGCACTTGCTTTAACCGTGGCAGCATTTTCGCTTGCAACTTTTCCTTTAATTCAGCAAGATCTGCCGAATCAAAATCGTAATTTACATCGGGAATATTCCATATACGCGCTTCAGCAAAAAATTCATCCCGATAAATATTGTAATAAACCGTAAAACTGCTCTCAAGCGCAAAATCAACATAATCAATCACGATATATGAGCCATTATTTATCTTTACCGGCTCTTGGGGACGGATAAACAGCAAAAATCCTTCTGCATTAGCAGGCAGATCCTTAGCGTCTTCCCATTCCATAATGCCCTTATCAATAACAATACTGCTGATACTGTTTATATTGAAGCTTTCCATGTCCATTAGAACTTGTTCAAATTGCTTTATCAAAAGATCTTCAAATACAGTAAGCTTAGCGGTTATAAATTCAATACGGCAAAATTCAATCAGCCCGATTTTTAAGCGAACCTTGTATTCATGGGTTTCCTCATGAAAATATATCGTTACACTCTTATGCTCAGCGTCATTATAATAGCGATACAGGTCATACATATCCTTTTCAATATGCACACCACGATCAAGCGTGAACCCATGCCAGCTAGCCGGAAGATTTTGCATATACGCCCAATTATCAGTTTCTTCCTTTACCTTGGCTATCGTTTCCTCTTTCACCTGTAATTAAGCCCCTATCTAACATATCTTATCCTGCTCATTTTATCACAATGCCTATGCAAGCACAATGCAAGTTAAGCAACATCAGTTAATTAAAACTATAAAAAAGACGGTCACCATCTTTTTATGGTGCCGCCTTTAATTTTACTATTATAAAGTTCATTAATGCTGCTGAGCATTTACATAGTCATAAACCACGCCGTATTGCAGCCAGCTGTCAACCGAAGCAATTACTATGTTCATAATCGTATGGGCGCTCAAGGCAAAATTAGTGATTTCACATATTTTTATGCGTTCACCAGTTTTTACATGTTCAAACTCAACAATTATTTCATAAGGCTTTAATTCCAGCAAATAGTTATTATTGGTACTTTTTTCCGTTAATATCATGTGATTCTTATCATTTTCACTTTGCGGTTTAAAACCAAATTGCTGAAAGCGCTCAATTAGCAAAGGTTCTGTTTCCCGATGAAAGCGGCCATTAACTTCATCACGTTTGGCTTCAAGTTCTAAAAATGTTGGAAAACTAATCATAAGGCTTCATCCTTTCTATCAAGTACCATAAAAAAAGACACGCCAACGAAGTTTTGCGCTCCATTGCGTGTCTTTATTTACAAAGTATAGCATAATTTGCTGATTTTGCAAGCTTTTTCTTTACCCATTATTGTTACAACTAATCACTCCCCCAATTATCAAGAAGCTTCCCAGCATGATAGTCGGAGTTGGAAAAAGCCGCTATTAGCGTTATAATGAGTTGTTAACATATTTTAGAAAGAGGCGAAGAATAATGAGTCTTGACGGTTTTTCGATGTACACCTTGACAAAAGAGCTTAATAATCTATTAGCTGGTGGCCGCATTGATAAAATAACCCAGCCTAACAAACAATCAATAATTCTCTCCGTGCGCCAGCCAGGACAGAATTATTTGTTACATATTTCCATTAACTCCCAAAATCCTTCGGCACATATTCTGACTAAGAATCTAGAAAATCCGCCCGAACCGCCCGTGTTTTGTATGGTTCTTCGCAAACAACTGGAAACCGGTCGTATTGCTAATATCCGCCAGTATGGACTAGATCGACTGCTTTTAATCGACATTGACTCCATCGCCGCTGGTGGCAAAATTGTCACTAAAACTCTAGTCCTGGAACTTATGGGAAAATACAGTAATATCATACTCATTCAAGATGAGCAAATAATTGACGCTATGCGTAAAATCGGTACCAACAGCAGCAGAGTACGGACAGTTTTACCCGGTGATAATTATATATTGCCGCCAATGCAGGATAAATTAAATATTTTTACTGATAGTCTTACTGCTATCATGGACCGCGTGAAACTAGATTTAGCGGCTCGTCTGGATAAAGCCATCTTAAATACCTGCCTAGGTTTTGGACCAGTATCAGTAAAAGAAACCTGTTTTTTAGCAGGATTAGCTCCAAGCACCCGTCTTAACACCCTTGACGACGCTGATTTTACCTCAATTGCCAGCGCCTTAAAAGAAATCTCCGCTGAAGCCAATAGTCCTGCAACTGAATCAGTACTTATCATTGATAGTAATAAAAAAATTCTCGCTATGAGTGCCTTTCCACTGCATTATTTAGCTGATAATACCATCTTAAAATACGATTCAGTCAGTCGAATGCTTGAGTATGCTGATAAATTAGCTGGCAATTATGTTTTGCCTGATAAAGACCGTTTCCGCAAGCTAGTAAAAAATGAACTCAATCGTGCTGAAAATAAACTAACCAAACTTGATGATGAAATCGCTGCTGCTGAAAACGCTGATCTATATAAAGTCCGCGGTGATAATATCATGACCTATCAATATCAATTTAAGGATCATGCTGATAAGGAAATAACCGTAGCTGACATTTACAGTGAATCCGGCGAAACTATTACTATTCCGCTTGATCAGCGCTTCTCTATTGTTCAAAACATGCAAGCCTGCTATAAAAAATACGACAAACTAAAACGCGGTCGGCAGCTTTTGCGTCAGCAGCGGCAAGAATGTTTAGACAGCATCACCTACCTCGAAAGCATTGAAACATCACTTGCCGCTTCCGCTAGCCTTGGCGAAATCGCTGAAATTCACAACGAGCTGGTAGAAACCGGCTATTTACGAGAAAAACTCAAGCGCAAGAATAATGATAAGCCATCACACCCCTTCCGGTTGCAGACCAAGGATGGACTTGTTATCCTGATTGGTAAAAATAATTACCAAAATGATAAACTTACCTTTAAAACCGCCAGCTTCAATGATACGTGGTTTCATGCTAAAGATATTCCCGGCTCACACGTCATCTTGCGCAATGGTGGCAACGAGCTAACTGATGATGATATTATGCTGGCTGCTAATTTGGCTGCTCATTTCAGCAAAGCACAAGGTTCGTCTAAGATTCCTGTTGACTATACCGAAGTCCGTTATGTAAAAAAGCCATCTGGCAGCAAACCAGGTTTTGTTATTTTTACCAATCAAAAAACTCTCTATGTAACACCAGATGAAGCTGAACTCAACCAGCTGCTAACTCAGAGCAATATTTAAGTAATATTTTTTAGTTTCTTTGCTGCTAATTTGATAGTAAGCTATATAATCAGCAAAAGAGGACTTGTTAATTTGCAAGTCCTCTTTTATCTGTATTAAAAATAAATTTCGCAATCACTTTCTATTTTACGACAGCTTTGTAAAATTTCTGGCATAACCTTTTGCGGCTCATAACCATCTTCAAATTCAACCTTCATTTTTAAGAGCATAAAGTTAACATTCACATCTTTTACTCCAGTTATTTTCTTGGCTGCTTCCTCCATTTTATTAGCACAATTAGCACAATCCACTTCAATTTTATAGGTTTTTTTCATGATAAATACCTTCCCTTCTAAAAATATATATTTAATATTTTATTTTTCAATAAACAGTGCTCTAACAGCATTTAATACTGCTAAAATCATAACCCCGACATCAGCAAATATTGCCGCCCACATATTAGCTAAACCAATAGCACCTAAAATCATAACCAGTACCTTTATGCCGATAGAAAACACAATATTTTCATGCACTATTCTTAGCGTTTTCCGGGCTATTCTTTGCGCAACAGCTATTTTTTGCGGGTCATCATCCATCAGCACAATATCAGCTGCTTCAATAGCAGCATCCGAGCCCATTGCGCCCATTGCAATCCCTACATCAGCCCGCGATAGTACCGGCGCATCATTTATTCCATCGCCAACAAAGGCTAATTTTCCCTTTCTAGCAGTATCAGCTAAAAGTTCTTCCACCTTGGCAACTTTATCCTGTGGCAATAATTCACTGTAGACTTTAGTTATATTCAGTTCGCCAGCTACACTATCAGCTACTTTTTTATTATCACCTGTCAGCATAACTGTTGCTTTAATGCCATTTTTGCGTAAAGCAGCTATAGCTTCTTTAGAATGCTCCTTTATTACATCCGAAATAACAATATGACCAACATAGCTGCCATCAATTGCTACATGGACAACCGTTCCTGTATTTTCGCAATCATGCCATTTAGCACCTATTGCCTCCATCAGCTTGCTATTGCCGACACAAACCATTTTTCCATTTATTTTAGCCTGTATACCCTGACCAGCGATTTCCTCCGTAGCCTCGATTTTACAATCATCATTTTCCTGTTCATACGCATTGCGCAGCGATTCAGCAATTGGATGCGTGGAAAATCTTTCGACATGCGCTGCCATATGCAAAAGCTCTTTTTCGCTTATCATCTCTGGATGAACAGCAGTTACAGCAAATACGCCTTTCGTTAATGTACCAGTTTTATCAAAAACTACCGTAGCAACTTCAGCTAATGTTTCTAAGTAATTAGCGCCTTTAACGAGCACCCCCTGCCGGCTGGCCCCACCGATACCCGCAAAAAAACTTAATGGTATACTTATAACCAAGGCACAAGGACAGCTGATAACCAGAAAAATCAAAGCCCGATAAAGCCAAGTACCGAAATCTGCTGACAAATCAAGGAAAAGCACTCGCACCAAAGGCGGCAATATAAAAAGAGCTATCGCTGCATAAACTACTATAGGGGTATAAATTCTGGCAAATTTAGCAATGAACTGTTCTGATTTAGCCTTACGCGAGCTAGCTTCTTCTACCAATTCCAAAATCCTGCTAGCAGTTGATTCTTCAAATTCCTTGGTAGTTGTAATTTTTAGCACACCATTACTATTTATCGAGCCGCTTAGGACCTCATCACCGATCTTTACATCCCGTGGACGGCTCTCACCAGTTAAGGCGATAGTATTAAGGCTAGCTGCGCCTGAAATAACTACACCATCAAGCGGTATTTTCTCCCCCGGCTTGACAACGATTGTACTGCCAATCGCTACTTCATCAGGATCTACTTTAGTCAAGCTGCCATTGGCATCTTCAATATTAGCATAATCTGGGCGGATATCCATTAAATTGCTTATATTGCGGCGACTGCGCCCTACAGCGTAGGACTCAAATAACTCACCAACTTGATAAAAAAGCATAACAGCAATCGCTTCAGTATAATCGCCATCCTCATATATGGCTAATGCCATCGCCCCGATAGTTGCCACCGCCATCAGCAGACACTCATCAAACGGCTGCCGGTTTTTTAGTCCCTTACCAGCTTTTAACAAAACATCATAGCCAATGATAATATACGGCACTAAATAAGCTAATGTTCGGCTAACACCGGCAATCGGCATATAACTTAATATGACCAGTAACAGGACGGAAATTAATATGCGAATAAAATTTTTCTTTTGTTTTCGATTCATCTTATAGGCTCCTTCCATAAAATTAATATATGAGTATCTGTTCATTCGTTGATTTTATTTTAACACTTATAATTAACTTTTTCAATTCATTTTTGCTAAATATATTAATCACATAAGTAAAATAAAAGACACACTGCTTGTCTCAGCAATGTGCCTTTATTTCCGTTAAAGAAATCTTCCAGAATCAGAATTATTTAGTTAAATACCACTGAATGATAGCCTGAGTACCTTTATTTTCCATTCCCTTTTCAGCTAGCTCGTCATAAAGCTCCTTGGCCTTTTCCAAACCTGGCAGCATCAGCCCAGCCTCATGCGCAGTTTCAATAGCGATTCGCATATCCTTGATAAAATGCTTAATATAGAAGCCTGGCTTATAATCCTTAGCCAGCATCCTTCTGCCTAAATTTGATAGCGACCAAGAACCAGCTGCACCGGTTTCAATGGTCTCTAACACCTTCTTAGTATCCAACCCCATTTTATTAGCATAAACTAAGGATTCGGCTACCGCCATCATACCAGCAGCAATAGCAATCTGATTAGCCATTTTGGTATACTGTCCACTGCCAGCTGCGCCAAAATAGTTAATCGTCTTGCCCATAGCCTGAAATACGGGCAGCAGTGCCTGAAAATCTGCTTCATCGCCACCAACCATAATAGCCAGCGTGGCATTGCGAGCACCCAAGTCGCCCCCCGATACCGGTGCATCTAATGAAGCAACACCCTTGCTTTTAGCTGCTGCATATATTTTTTGAGCCAATATCGGACTAGAGGTAGTCATATCGACAATATAACCGCCTGATTTAGTCGAAAGCACCCCTTGCTCTCCTAGATAAACTTCCTCTACATCCTTGGGATAGCCTACCATAGTAATCACTACCTGCGAAGCTGCTGCCAGCTTAGCCGGAGTTTCATACCATTGCATGCCATCATCTAATAAAGCCTGAGCCTTGGACTTGGTTCTAGTATAAATACCCAGCTCATAGCCTGCCTGCTGCAGGTGTCTTGCCATACTGCTTCCCATAACACCAATACCAATAAAACCTATTTTATTTATAGTCATAATATCCGGCCTCCCATTACGAATAACTCTATATTAATATATTACTACACCAGCTTTACTAATTCAAAATTCTTTTTGCTAAACCATAAAAACCACCCTCACCTTTAGTGAAAGTGGTTTTTATGAATTTGCTAACTTTTATTTTTCTGCTTTTTGCAATGCTTTAAGCACTTTAGCCGCAACGCCCTTCATCTTGGCTGCCGATACGGAGCAAGCTGCGATACGAACACCTTTCTTTAAAGGAACCGCAAAAATTAAATCTTCATGGAGATTATCACAAACTGCCTGCGGATCATCAGCTGGTACCGAAAGGAAGAAACCGCCCTTATACGGCAGAGCATTGAGCCCACATTCATTAGCTTCCTGCATAAAGAGATTGCCACGCTCCTGAATCATTCTATAAAAACCATCACGCTCTTTTTCAAACTGAGCTAACGTGCTTTTATCCTTTTGAATAGTTGCCAAAAGCGTCATAGCACCACGGTTGATATTCGACCAAGTTGCACGGCTGGTATATTTGTTAATTTCCTTAAATTCAGTAATAACTTCCTTACTAGCCGACACTGCTACTAATGCACCAGTGCGCTGTCCGTAAGCCGTATATCCTTTGGACATTGAGAACGAGAACATTACTAAAATATTATCCGGCAAATTGCCAAATTTTTTCATAAACTTGCGTGTCTCGTTCTTTTCACCAGCAAAATCAATATAAGCAATATCAACGAGAATGCTCATCTTCTTGCCAGCAGCAGCATATTTTTTCGTGAGTGCCAATACATTATCCCAGTCTTCATCAGTAAGACTAAAGCCTGTAGGATTATGCGCTGGTGTATTAATGATAGCAAGCAGACTATCCTGTTTTTTCATAATAGCATCAACTTTAGCCGTATAATCAGCAATGTTAAAGTTATTATTTTCATCAAAAAGGGCATAATTCGCCAGCTTGCAGCCGCACTCATTACAAATAACACCATACGTGCCCCAGAACCAGTCAGCCGTCAAGACTTCATCACCACGTTCAGCATAATTAGCTACCGCATGATGAATCGCACCGGTACCACCAGAAGTTGCGATTGCAGCAAGATAACCATCTGGACGCTGGTCAGCAAAAGTTGCATCGAGCACCGCATCTAAATAATCCGGCAGTCCCGGAATAGGTGCATAACGCATATAATCTTCAACCTTCAAGGATCTGAATACTCGCTCCATGGTCGGAATACTGGCAAGTTTGCCTTCATCATCCATCATAACACCCATAGTAGCATTAGTAACTTTGTCAGCACCATATTTTTTTACAGCTTCAGCGCAAGCAGCACTAGCACCAAAAATAGCATCCTTTAATCTCTTATCAGCAGCATGCTTTGCTGCCATGCTCGTGGTCATTAGAAAAGTCCCCTTTCCCGCTTTTTATTTTCTCAGTATCTATTTAACTATGGCACACATTATGCAAAAAATTCATCATGAATAGCATTAATTGCTTCTTTTAACTGTGAACCCTTTACCAAGCAAGAAATGCTGATTTCAGAAGTGCTGATAATATCAATGTTGACACCAGCTTTGGAAAGAGCACCAAACATACGGGAAGCCGTACCAGGATTGCCCAGCATACCAGCACCGACAATAGAAACCTTAGCTACATCTTCTTCGATGAGAACAGCCACCGCATTGAGCTTGTCAGCTACGCCATCGACTACTTTCTTAGCCTGAGATAAATCATCAGCAGCTACCGTAAATACCATATCAGTTACATTCTTTTCTATGTTACGAATGCTTTGCACAATCATATCGACATCGATATTTGCATCAGCCAGGGCTGAAAAAATCTCATGTGCAATGCCCGGCGTGTTAGGAATACCAAGAACCGCAATCTTAGCAACCTTTTCGTCATGGGCAACGCCCCGGATTACAAAATCTTTATCTTCCATCGTATAGTCCTCCCTAATGATTGTACCTGGCTTAGTTGTAAATGTTGAACGTACATGAATTGGAATATGGAAATATTCGCCCATTTCTACTGAACGCGGCTGCATGACACCAGCACCTAGACGTGCCATCTCCAGCATTTCATTATAGGTAATTTCTTTCATTTTGCGAGCATTCTTTACGATACGCGGATCTGCTGAATAGACACCATCAACATCAGTAAATATCTCACAGCTATCAGCTTTCAGCGCACCAGCTAGTGCAACTGCTGACGTATCCGAACCGCCACGTCCCAAAGTAACATAGTCTCCTAGAGCATCTGCACCCTGGAAACCAGCCACGACTACGATATTACCAGCCGCAAGCTCTTTATGGACTCGCTCTGGAGTGATATCCTTTATCCGGCCTTTAGTATGTACCGAATTAGTTTTCATACCTGCCATTGGACCAGTCAGGGAAATAGCTGGCTGTCCCAGGGTTTTAAATGCCATTGCAAGAAGCGCAATCGACTGCTGTTCACCAGTCGTAAGCAGCATATCCATCTCCCGCGCATACTGGTAAGGATCTTTGTTTACTTCTTTTGCTAATGCTACAAGATTGTCTGTGGTATCACCCATTGCTGAAACGACCATTACTATCTGATCGCCAGGCTGTTTTTCACCTAAGACCCTCTTGGCAACATTCATGATTTTTTCCGTGGTTGCAACTGAGCTGCCACCGAATTTTTTTACAATAAGTGCCATGATTCTCCCCCTAAGGTAACCGCAGGTTTATCCGTATGTGACGGACAAACCGGGCTTTCGTTTGTTAATCAGTTTAATCGAATCATATTATACCGTAAAAAAAGACTTATGTCTATGTAAAATCACAAATTTATGTAAAATTGTTCTTTTATACTACACAAATGACAACTGCAACGTTACACATTGCGTTATTTTCAGACTGTTTAGCCATAACACTGATACATCATTTTCTTTAAAATTTTACTGTTAGCATTGGACAGATATAAGCTGATATGTTAAATTAGCAGATAAATGATAAACACTCGCTAAGGGAGTTGAATTTTCAATAAACTATGACCAATATTACTGTGAAATTACCTAAAAATTTAACCATGCCAGTAAAAATATATTTAAAGGAACACTGCGGTCTTTCTGCAACTATATGGAAAAGAATTAAACACTCAGGAACTTTTGCTATCAATGGAATAATTGCTAATGCAACCCAAAGCATAGTAAAAAATAGTGATGTTATCTCCTACGACATCCTGCGTCCTAGTAATATTGAACCGGAAGACCTACCGCTTGACATACGCTATGAAGATGACTGGCTGCTGATTGTAAACAAGCCGGCTGGCATGTTAGTACATCCAACCACCAAAGAACCTCATGGCACCCTTGGCAATGCCGTGATACATTACTACCAGCAAAAAAATACTATGCACGCGTTTCATCCCGTACATCGGCTAGACCGCGATACCAGCGGTTTGGTTTTAATTGCCAAAGAACCGCAAATACAATATAAGTTATCACCCAAAGGACAAAAATTATTCACGCGGGAGTATTTAGCTATCGTAAAAGGTAATCTTACGCCCCCTGCGGGAACTATTGATGCCCCTATCGCCAGGGCCTTGCCTAGCATTATTTTGCGTAAAGCAGCACCAGAAGGAAAACCTGCCTGCACGCATTATCAAACCCTAAGTATTAAGAACGGACTTTCTTTAATTAAGCTGCGCCTTGAAACCGGACGCACCCACCAAATACGTGTACACATGGCTCATATTGGTCATCCTTTAATTGGAGATGATTTATACGGTGGCGATCTTAATATCATCACCAGACAAGCTTTACATGCCTATCAATTGCAATTTATCCATCCAATGAGTCATCAGCCAATTGCTATTAGCGCACCAATGCCGCCTGATATGAGTCGTGTTTTATCGGCTTTTAATTTGTCAGACAATAATTGTTATTAATTTGTATTGTTTGCGGATTTTTGTTTTTCACCTATACACCATAAGTGTTTTCTATGGTATAATATTTAGAGTTCAAGTTCACAAGTTGAACATAATTCATTAGGGGGTAATGAAAAATGCCATTAGTTGGAACTAAAGAAATGTTCAAGAAAGCCTACGAGGGCGGTTACGCTATCGGTGCTTTCAACGTCAACAACATGGAGATTGTACAGGGTATCACCGAGGCTGCTGCTGAGCTGAATTCCCCAGTTATTCTCCAGGCTTCCGCTGGCGCTCGTAAGTATGCAAAGGGACCGTATCTTCGTCACCTCGTTGAGGCTGCTCTTGAAGTAAACGACATCCCAGTTGCACTCCATCTTGATCATGGTGCAGATTTTGAAACTTGCAAAGCTTGCATCGATGATGGTTTCACGTCCGTTATGATCGATGGCTCGCACTATGACTTCAAGGAAAACATTGAAGTTACGAAACGTGTTGTTGATTATGCTCATGAGCGCGGTGTTGTTGTCGAAGCTGAGCTCGGCAAACTCGCTGGCATCGAAGACGATGTTAAGGTTGCAGCTCACGACGCAGCTTACACTCAGCCAGAAGAAGTTGAAGAATTCGTTGAAAAGACGGGTGTTGATTCCCTGGCTATCGCTATCGGTACTTCCCATGGCGCATTCAAATTCAAACCGGAACAGTGCACGCGTAATGCTGACGGCGTTCTCGTACCGCCTGAGCTCCGTTTTGACATTTTAGCTGAAATCGAAAAGAAGATTCCTGAGTTCCCAATCGTTCTTCATGGTGCTTCTTCTGTTATTCCGAAATATGTAAAAATCATCAATGCTAACGGTGGTAAACTTGATGATGCAGTTGGTATTCCGGAAGATCAGCTTCGCAAGGCTGCTAAATCCGCAGTTTGCAAAATCAACATCGACTCTGACCTCCGTCTCGCTATGACGGCTGGTATTCGTGAGCACTTCATCGCTCATCCAGAGCATTTTGACCCGCGTCAGTATTGCGCTGATGGCCGTGCTTATATCAAAGAACTGGTTGAACATAAGATTAAAGATGTTCTTGGTTCTGAGGGCGCAGCTCCAAGCATTATGGAACTCATCAACGCTAACAAATAATTTTATATTAAGTGATATAAAATTAATAGCCGGTAGACAAAGTCTACCGGCTATTTTTGTTTTAACTTCATAAAATAAAAACTCTCTAAGCGGATGCCTTTATCATCATAGCTTAGAGAGTTTTTTCATAATTTTAATGTATTACAGACAAGCTTTATGCGAAAGATTTACTCGTCCCTTATCGTCAATTTCAACAACTTTTACTTGTAATTGATCACCGACCTGAACAACATCTTCTACCTTTTCTACACGATGATCAGCTAACTGCGATATATGACACAATCCTTCTTTACCTGGCAATACTTCGATAAAAGCACCAAACTTCATTAATCTAGTTACTTTGCCAGTATAAACCTCACCAACTTCAACCTCGCGAACAATATCTTCGATCATCTGACGAGCTTTTTTCATGCTTTCAGCATCGACTGAAGAGATAAATATGTTACCATCTTCATGAATATCAATCTGGACACCAGTCTCATCAATAATTTTCTTAACGACTTTGCCACCAGTACCAATAACATCACGAATTTTATCAACCTTAATCTTGATAGTTTCAACCCGTGGTGCATACGGTGAAAGCTCTGCTGCTGGTTTATCAATACATTCAAGCATTTTGCCTAAAATGAACGCCCGACCACGTTTTGCCTGCTGCAATGCCGAATACAAGATATCACGGTCAATACCAGCAACTTTGATGTCCATCTGAATAGCAGTGACACCTTCAGTGGTACCAGCAACTTTAAAGTCCATATCCCCCAAAGCATCTTCCATGCCCTGAATATCCGTAAGGATAGTATATTTGTCGCCTTCTTTGACCAGTCCCATAGCCACACCAGATACCGGACGCTTGATAGGAACACCGGCATTCATCAAAGACAAGGTGCTGCCGCATACCGAGCCCATCGAGCTTGAACCATTTGATTCCAAAACCTCTGATACTAAACGAATGGTATATGGAAATTCTTCCGTCGTAGGAATCACTGGAACCAAAGCCCTCTCAGCCAAGGCACCATGACCAATTTCCCGGCGACCCGGACTGCGAATTGGCTTAGCTTCACCTACTGAATACCCTGGGAAGTTATAATGATGAATATAGTGCTTGGTAGTCTCAGGTCCAAGACCATCAATAATCTGTTCATCACCTAAAGGTCCAAGTGTAGTCACTGTCAAAATCTGCGTTTGGCCACGGGTAAAGAGCCCTGAACCATGCGTACGTGGCAACAGCCCTACTTCACAACTTACAGGACGTACTTCCTCTACTTCACGTCCATCAGGACGAATTTTTTCATGCGTAATCATACGACGTACGATTTCTTTTTCAATATCATGCAAAGCAATAGCAATTTCTTTATCCATCTCGGGATATTCAACCAGGAAATGTTCCATAGCTTCTGCATTAATATCAGCAATATGCGCATCACGATCAAGCTTATCCGGATTACGTGTAGCTTCATCAAGACGATCTTTCGTATAGTCACGAACTGCCGTCATCAATTCCTCAGGAACCGTAAAGAGCTTAGCTTCCCGTTTTTCCTTACCACATTCATTGCGAATTTCATTTTGGAATTCAACTATACGTTTTATTTCCTGATGACCAACGAGAATAGCATCCAAAATAACTTCTTCTGGCAATTCATTAGCTCCGGCCTCAACCATCATAACAGCGTCATACGAACCAGCGACGGTAAGATTCAATGTCGAAACTTTGCGCTGTTCTTCCGTTGGATTAATGACAAATTCATCATTTACCCGTCCTACCCGAACACCAGCAATTGGTCCATTAAATGGTATATCAGATACTGTAAGTGCAGCCGAAGCACCAATCATAGCTGCAAGCTCTGGCGCATTGTCCTGCTCAACTGACATAACCGTTGCCACGATTTGAACATCATTTCTATAGCCTTTAGGAAACAGCGGACGAATCGGACGATCGATAAGACGAGCACATAAAATAGCATCACTTGAGGGACGGCCTTCACGTTTGATAAAACCGCCAGGAATTTTGCCAGCCGCATACATTTTTTCTTCATAATCAACTGTAAGCGGGAAAAAATCTACACCTTCCCGTGGCTCAGCTGATGCTGTTGCCGTAACAAGTACAACCGTGTCGCCATAACGGACCAGCACAGCTCCATTTGCCTGTTTAGCCATTTTACCGTTTTCGATAACGAGTTTGCGGCCGCCCAGCTCCATTTCAAAACTATACATATATCCTCCTATGAAAAAAAGCGGGACCATATCCCGCTTTTCTTGAAAAATCTGCTAAAAATTAACCAATCGTAGCGCGGATGCCGAGCTTACCGATGATGGAGCGATAACGCTCGATGTCCGTCTTGTAGAGGTAGCTGAGAAGACGACGACGATGACCTACCATCTTCAAAAGACCACGACGGGAATGATGATCCTTCTTGTGCTCTTTGAGGTGGTTCGTTAAATAGTCAATACGAGCCGTAAGTACAGCAATCTGTACTTCTGGCGAACCCGTGTCACCTTCGTGAACAGCATATTTCTGCATGATTTCCTGTTTTGCTTCTTGAGTTAACATAAAAAAACTCCTCCTATTATAAAATGTCCATCAGCTAAGTATGCGTCGGAGTTCCTCGCATGCTGAGCTAAGGATTTATGCTATGATGCCCAAGCACCTATAGTAGTATAGCATAAAAAAACATACCTTGTAAATGTTATTATTCCCAAAATAATTTTATTTTAGCTGTTGCCAATATTTTTCTACAGTTTCCTTATCACAAGTTAATTGTTTAACTAACTCATCAACACTGCTGAACTTTACTTCATTGCGCAAATTTTTCAAAAAACTTACTTCCAGCTTTTTACCATAAATATTTTGCGCAAATTCATGAATATTTACTTCTATCCGGCGATAACAGCCTGTAAATGTAGGATTATCACCAATATTTGCCATACCAGCATATACTTTACCAGCATATACTACCTTTACGACATATACACCATTGGGAAGCATAACTCTTTGGGGCTCAATAGCTAGATTTGCCGTTGGGAATCCTATCGTTCGTCCCCGCTCATCACCATGTCTTACCTCGCCCACAATGGTAAATGGATAACCAAGGCACTCATTGGCCGCTGCCAGTTCCCCAGCATCAATTAAACTTCTAATCCGCGTGCTGCTGACATGCCGTCCATTTACCAAAACATCCTGACATATCTCCGGCCTAAAGCCATACTTAGGACCTAATTTTTTTAAAAGTGCTTGATCGCCTTGTCCTTTAACCCCAAAAGTATAATTTTCGCCCGTAACTACATACTTAGGCTGAAAATATTTTTGCAGCAATTGCAAAAAAGCTTCTGGTTCTATTTGGGCTAAAGCTGCATCAAATGGAACTGAAACAATTGCATCGACCCCTAGTTTGCGCATACGAAGCTCACGCAGTTCTTCGCCGCCTATCTGTGGTGGCAAAGATGGTGGCGCCAGCACTGACAAAGGATGATTAGCAAAGGTAAAAACTATCGCCTTGCCATTAAGCTCATTTGCTAAGCTGACCGCACGACGGATTATGCTTTGATGCCCCGCATGCACACCATCAAACATCCCTAAAGCCACAACCATATTCGGATACTTAATAGTAAGATCAGTTATTTTTTTGTATACGTCCATAGACGAAAACTTCTCCTAATTGATACACTAACTTAATTACCTAAAACCTTTACTGGAACGATTTCCGCTTTTAACCTGTCATAGCGGCCAATACCAATAAATCTGTCACCAACATAAACCCGCAAAATATCGCTCTTAGGAATATGCTGCCGTTCACCAGTACCAAGACCATTGCGAAAAGCTTTTTCTCTTGCTGATGCTAAATCGTAGCGCTCCAAATGATTTAAAAATTTTGCTGGATCTAACAAAGCCTGTGCACCACAATCAGCTAATTCTTCTAGCGTAACTGTATCAGCTAACGAAAAGTCTCCCACCTGCTGCCGAACTAAAAATGCCATAGTAGCAGGGATTTTTAAGGCTTCACCAATATCACGGCAGAGCGAACGGATATAGGTTCCCTTAGAACAAGCTACGTCTATTAAAAGCGTCCGGTGAAGCTGATTAATTGCTAATAATTCAAGCTCTTTTATCGTCACTTCTCGAGTTGGCATCGTAACAGCTTTTCCCTGTCGCAATAAATCACAAGCCCGCTTACCATTTATCTTTATCGCAGAATGAGCTGGCGGCTGCTGCTTTATCGTCCCTTTGAACCCAGCTAAAATCGTTTCCAGCTGAGCTTTACTTGGCAGTTTAAAGTCGTCGAGTTCAGCAATAACAGCACCAGTATCATCACCACTATCAGTTGCAATTCCTAATTGAATTTCTGCCCGGTAAACCTTATCCGCTAACTCCAGATATTCTATTAAACGCGCTGCCTGACCTACCGCTACCGGCAACACTCCAGCAGCGGCTGGATCCAAAGTTCCGGCGTGACCGACTCTTTTTATGTGCAATACTTTGCGCACAAAACCGATAACATCATGTGAAGTCATCCCAGGTGGTTTTAGTATGTTAATAAAACCGCTTAAATCTTTGGTCACACTCTTTCCTCCTGCGCTGCATCTAAAGCTTCATCTATAGCAGCTATGAGCTCCTGCTTGGCCTCAGAAAAATTTTTTTCTATTGCACAGCCTGCAGCCCTTATATGACCACCGCCACCAAATTTCACTGCTATTTTAGTAACATCTAAGCCTTTTGAGCGCATACTAACCCTGCTTTTGCCTAGTTCTTTTTCCTTCATGACAACGGCTATATCCGTGCCTTCAATGACCCTGATCATATCAATTAAGCCATCAGTATGTTCAAGTTTTTCCATAGCCGCAAAGTCAAGAAAAACACCTGCTGCCCGCTTGTCATGAAATAATTCAATCTGCCCCATAGCCGCAGCCAGACTTTTCACTCTGTCATAAGGCTTCTGCTCCAAAGCCTCAGAAATATCACTAGGTTTAGCGCCAGCAGCTAATAGATCTGCTGCGATTTTTAAAGTATCAGGGGTCGTATTAGAATATCTAAACCAGCCACAATCAGTAGCTATCCCAGTATAAAGCGCCATAGCGACCGCCGCATCAGGTTTTTTTCTAAGCTCAATTATCAGCTGATAGATTATTTCGGCAGTTGCCGCGCATGTTCCATCGAGATAGAGCTTTTTAGCATCATTATCGGCATTGGTTACATGATGATCAATATTTAATATGGGACGCCTAGTTTTTACAACTTCAGCTGCTCTGCCAATACGATCTAAGTCTACATCAAGTGCCACTAATAAATCAGCCTTAATAGCTGTTTCACTAGTAACTTTGCCTATAAGCTCATATCCCGGCAATACGGAAAATATTGCCGGGATATCATCATCGATGAGAACAGTCACTTTCTTACCTAGACTTTGCAAAAAATGCATCAGACCTAGCGCTGAACCAATAGCATCGCCATCGGGATTTTGATGCGAGGTTATGACTACGCTGCTGGCTTGCCAAAGCTCATCAGCAGCTTCTCTCAATGAAATTTTCATTTATTTTTTTACTCCTCAATTTTAGCTTGAGTATCTTTAGCAGCTTCCTCAGCCTTGATTTTAAGCAAAAGTTCTTGAATATGCGCACTATAATCAAGCGATTTATCTATTGCCAAGGATATTTCCGGCGTGAAACGCAGTCTTATACGCTTACCTATTTCACGGCGAATATACCCGAGGCTGCTCGTGAGTCCTGCCCAGCAGTCTTTTACCTGCTGCTCACTTCCCATGAGACTTACATATATTTTAGCCTCACGCAAATCACCAGTACACTCAACTGAAGTCACCGTCACAAAACCAATGCGCGGATCTTTGAGTTCTCTTAAAATAATTTGGCTTACTTCCTGCTTCATAAGCTCTTGAACTTTTTCTACACGCAGCTGACCCATTTTACACGCCTCCTTTATTAAAAGATTTTAATAGCGAATCATTCATTTTCATTATTGGCTTTAGCGGCCGCTGCTTCGGCCTGACGTTTTTTAGCAGCGGCTTTATTGGCCTCATTTATATCAGTTGCAATTTCTTCCATCGTATAAGCTTCGATGATATCGCCTTCCTTAAAGTCACGGAAATCAACGATTGAAATACCACACTCGTAACCAGCATTGACTTCTTTTACTTCATCTTTGAAGCGACGCAACGAATCAATTTCACCATCGAATACTTCAACATTATCACGGATAATACGAATCTTGGAATTGTTGCAAATCTTGCCATCGAGAACATAAGAACCAGCAACCAGCGCTTTGGAGAATTTCATAACCTGACGAATTTCCACACGTCCCTGAATAACTTCCTTATATTTGGGTTTTAACATACCGCTCATAGCGTCTTTTACATCATTCAATGCATCATAGATGACACGGTAGGTACGAATATCAACATCTTCGTTATCTGCTACCTTACGCGCATTAGCATCCGGACGAACGTTAAAAGCAATAATGATAGCATTAGATGCAGCTGCCAGCATAACATCGGATTCATTAACAGCACCTACGCCCGAATGAACGATGCTTACCCGAACCTCATCATTTTTATTGAGTTTTAAAAGTGATGCACACAGCGCCTCAACTGAACCTTGAACATCAGCTTTCACTACGATATTGAGATCCTTGATTTCACCATCCTGAATCTGACTGAACAGAGCATCAAGCGATACCTTTTTGCTCTTGATAAGGTTGTTGCGCTGACGCTCAATGCGTGCTTCAGCGATTGACCGCGCCTGTTTTTCTTCTAATACTGCCAAAATATCGCCAGCTGCCGGTACATCATTAAGTCCCAAAATCTCAACTGGAACCGATGGGCCAGCTTTCTTTACGTTGTTACCACGATCATCAACCATCGCTCTAACTTTGCCGTAGGTAGTGCCGCAAACAACTGAATCACCAATGCGGAGCGTACCATTTTGTACCAGCACCGTTGCCACCGAGCCGCGGCCTTTATCCAGTTTTGCCTCAACAATTACACCGCGAGCTTCTCGATTTGGATTAGCCTTTAATTCTTCAATTTCAGCTACCAAAAGAACATTTTCCAAAAGATCATCAATTCCCAGCTGTTTTTTAGCTGAAACCGGCACCATAATCGTATCGCCGCCATATTCTTCTGGTACCAGACCATGTTCCATAAGTTCCTGTTTTACATGATCCTGATTAGCCCCCGGCTTATCTATCTTGTTAATAGCAACAATGATTGGCACATTGGCTGATTTGGCATGATTGATAGCCTCAATGGTCTGTGGCATAACACCATCATCAGCAGCTACTACCAAAATAGCAATATCCGTTATCTGAGCACCACGCGCACGCATAGCGGTGAACGCTTCGTGACCCGGTGTATCGAGGAATACTATCTTTTTGCCCTTGCAATTTACCTGATAAGCACCGATATGCTGCGTAATACCGCCAGCTTCATGCGCTGATACATGCGTATTGCGAATGCAGTCTAAAAGTGAAGTTTTACCATGGTCAACATGCCCCATTACCGTAACTACTGGTGGACGCAGTTTTAAAGATTTTGGATCATCTTCTATTTCCGGAATTTCCGTCGGATCAACATCAGGTGGCAGTTCCTCACAGGTTACACCAAATTCGGCAGCTACTAAAGCTGCTGTATCAAAATCTATTTCCTGATTGATAGTTGCCATTACGCCCATCATAAATAGTTTTTTAACGACTTCTGCTGCCGTATAACTCATTTTGGAGGCTAAATCCTTGACAGCAATGCTTTCAGGCAGCTTTATATGCTTAGGATGAGCAATTTCCACTTTTGGTGCTGGCTGCACATTGCGTTTATTATTGCGTCCTTTGCGATTATTGCGGTCCCCCCGATTGTTTTTATCGTTACGACCATTACGCTCACCCCGGTTATTGTTACGCTCACTCCGATTATTGTTGCGACGATCGTTATTGCGACGTTCATTGCGCTCATTTCTATCGTTGCGCTCGTTTCTATCATTATGCTCGCTGCGTTCACTGCGATTACTGCGACTGCTCTGTTCAGCATTATTAGCCTTGCGATTGCCGTTATCATGCTGGTGATTATTTTTATGCTGTGCTGGCTTATTATGGTCTGCATGCTGAGCATTATTCTTTTTTTCTTTGCTGCCGTTATTGGACGAAGCTTCTTTTTTAGCCTTAGCTTCATTATTTTCTTTATGTTCTTTTGGCTTATTATTTTTTTCTACGTTAGCTTTCGCCGGCTGAGTTTTCTTTTCCAATACTGGAGCAGCCCCCTTCTCAAAGTACTTCTTCAGTGCATTGCGCTCTTCATCACCGACACTGCTGAAATTATTCTTTGCTGTAAAGTTATTCTTTCTCAAAACATCAATAACTTCTTTTGTTTCTTTATTGAATTCTTTAGCCAATTCATAAACCCTGTATTTGGACATTAATCCACCCCCGATTTAATTCATAGCGATTCCTCCATAAGCTGACGCAGTTTTAAAGCAAAGCCTTTATCAATGAGTGCGGCTGTTGCACGAAATTCTTTGCCAAGACAAGTACCAAGCGTCTCTCGGTCTAATCTCACTGCATAAGGAACCTTATATTTATCTGCTAATAAAGTATAATTTTTTTTAGTTTCTGCGGCAGCATCAGTTGCTATCAGTAAAAATACTGCCTGTTTTTTCTTTAAAGCCTGTTCTACTGCAAAAGCACCGGATACTATTAAACGGGCTCTTTGCGCCATGCTCAAAAGATTGGTTATACGCTCATCTACTGTTGCCATGTTTCATTCCTCAGTCTTAGCTAGATTTGCTAATTGCATTTCCAGCTCATCATAAACCTTGGTATCAACGACACTTTTAAAGGAACGTTCTAAACCTCGGCTCTTGCGAGCAGCTGCTAGACATTCCGCTTTAGGACAGATATAAGCACCACGCCCTGGCTTTTTGCCAGTGGCATCAATTGAAAACTCGCCTTCCGGACTGCGCACAATGCGAATGAGTTCCCTTTTCGGCTTGCTTTCATTGCAGCCTAGACACATCCTTTGGGGTATTTTCCTCGTTTTCAATTTATTCACCTTCTGCTGTAAAGGCCTCATCGCTCTCAACTTCGACTTCATTCATGTTTTCATCGAGTTGTTCACTAGCAGCCTGCGTTTCACTCTTAATATCTATTTTCCAGCTGGTGAGCTTAGCCGCAAGTCTTGCATTCTGACCCTCTTTGCCAATAGCTAATGACAATTGATAATCTGGTACTACTACTCTCGATACCTTCTCAGCTTCATTGACTGCTACAGAAACGACCTTAGCCGGGCTCAAAGCATTAGCAATGAACTTGGCTGGATCTTCACTCCATTTTACAATATCAATTTTTTCGCTGCCTAATTCATCAACAATAGCCTGCACACGCAGTCCGCGATGACCAACACAAGCACCTACTGGATCAACAGCTTCATCCTTTGACCAAACTGCGATTTTAGAACGATTGCCTGGCTCCCGCGCTACAGATTTTATCTCTACGACACCTTCCTGAATCTCTGGTACTTCCAATTCAAACAAACGCTTCAAAAGTCCCGGATGCGTGCGAGAAACTACTATCTGCGGGCCTTTGCTGGTCTTTTTAACTTCAACAATATAGGCCTTAATACGATCGCCATGCTCATAGCTCTCCGTTGGAATCTGCTCAGCTGGCGTAAGAACAGCTTCCGTTTTGCCTAAGTCAATATAAACATTGCGGTTTTCTACTCGCTGTACTAAACCGGTTATAATGTCGTCTTCACGACTCTGGAATTCTTCGTAAATAATACCGCGTTCAGCTTCCCGAATACGCTGTACTACTACCTGCTTAGCTGTCTGTGCTGCAATACGGCCAAAATTAGCTGGTGTTACTTCAATCTCAATAACATCGCCGACTTCATAATCTGGTTTTATCGTTCTAGCCTGTGCCAGCGAAATTTCCGTAATCTCATCTTCAGCGTCTTCAACAACCGTCTTTATGGCATAAACTTTATATTCGCCAGTATCACGGGAAAGCGATACCCGGACATTCTGGGCTGAGCTAAAATTGCGCTTGTAAGCTGAAATCAAAGCCGCTTCAATTGCTTCAAACAAAACTTCTTCGTCAATGCCACGCTCTTTGCTAAGTTCACGCAGCGTGTTTAAAAATTCCTGACCATTATCCTTTGGTTTCGCTTTGGTTGTTCTTCTTGCCAAAATTATAATCCTCCTATATATAAGGCTATCGCCTTAAAAATCGATATGTAACCTGATCTGGGCTGCTTTCGAAAGTTCGATTTTTTGCACACCATCAAGTGTTAATACCTCACCATCAAAATCAGTCAAAACACCCGTTAGCATTTTTTTGCCATCTAGTGGTGCGTAAAGCGTAACATCTACTGCTTTGCCCTGTTCCCGCACCAAATCACGCGGCTTGCGCAGCACCCGGTCAATCCCCGGTGATGATACTTCTAAAATATAGCTGTCAGGAATTACATCCTTAGCGTCAAGTTCAGCCTCCAGCTTCTCACTAAGCTCCTGACAATCTTCGATATCAATACCGCCAGCCTTATCAATATAGACCCGCAAATACCAATCCTTATGCTCCTTGACGTATTCTACATCAACCAGCTCAATAATATCCTGTCCGGCTAATAAATCGCGCGCGATTAGTTCAACCGCTTCTTCAATATTCTTTGCTGCCATACAGCCACCCCCCTGTCCTTATCGTATTTCAAACATAAGATTAAAGAGTGGGCTTGCACCCACTCTTTAGCATAAAATACTTTAATTAACTTTATAAAGTATAGCATAGTAACCATACCATGTAAAGGGATAAATAGCATGATTCTTGCACACCAAACAGCAATAATATGTTTTTCCCAATAACCAGGTATTTTCATATGTCACATAATCGTCACTAAAGCTTTTGAAAGGTATTTATTCTTGCTGTCCGCAGCCATTCACCTATTTTTTTACCTGCTAGCCCAGCTGGCGCCTGACTGCCATTAATTGCTTTTAGCTTTGACAATATTTCCTCAGCTCGGACTAAATATGGGGGCAAGCTATGGTTATCGGCTAAAATCACCGCATTAAATTCAGCTATACTCAGCACTGATTTATCAATAGCCATCAATAAATCAACAATTTTACTAGCTTTGTTTAGTCTTGGTGCTCGCATGTGCTGGCTAATTACAAACAAGCTGCCTTGCAGCCAATCCTTTGGCAGGGTCATCCGCTCATTCCAAGCTTTTATTACCGCTAGTCCAGTTTGCTCATGACCATAGTGATGTGGCAACATCGCTTCTGGGGTCCTGCCTTTGCCAAGATCATGCGTAAGGGCACAAAATCTTGCTAACAGTGAATCATTTGCCGCCGCTACTTTATCAAGTACCAGCATTGTATGTTCAAATGCATCACCTTCGGGATGATATTCCTTGGGCTGGGTTTTGCCTATAAGCGCAGCAAGCTCTGGAAAAGTCACGGTCAATAAATCAGCCCGCTGCAATGCTCTAAAAAAAAACGAAGGCTGTTTTGCTTTAAGTGCCCGTCTCAATTCATTAAATTTACGCTCAGCAGGTTCGCTAGCCAGTTCATTTTGGCATTGACGCATGTATTCATAAGTTGCATCACTTATTGTAAAGCCTAATTCCGCTGCTTGCCGCGAAGCTCTAAGTGCCCGCACCGGATCTTCTATAAAATGCGCTGACACTGCTCTTATTTCCTCAGCTTTAATAGCCGCTTGACCATCATACGGATCATAAATAATTTTATTAGGAAGCTCCATAGCTATACTATTCATCGTAGTATCACGCCGATAAAGATCCTCAGCTGGTGTAACCCTGGCATCAGCATCAATGCTAAAGCCTAAATATCCCTGGCCGGTTTTCTTTTCTTTGCGCGCAAAAGCTACTTCACAAGTATTGCCCGCAATATTTAGCAAATACACTGGAAAAGACTTGCCCGTCTTGCGAGCCTCGGGAAAAGCCTTTTGAAAATCTCTTTCGGTTATACCAGCAACCATATAATCTTTATCATGAGGTTTTTGCCCGCGCAAATAATCCCGCACCCAGCCGCCAACTATAAAAACTCTAGCCTGAATATTTTGCAACCGGTTAACAAATTCTGCTTCTGTCATCTCATACCTCAAATTTTCTGTATAGCAAAACCGTCCTTTAAAAAGCAATGTTTCAAAGGACGGTTTTATTCAATGCTTATTTACAACATGTGCTCCTCTAGTATCAAGATCCATGATCATTATCTTGGCATTAACCGAATGCTTACTAAATGCACGTTGCATAGCTTTGCCGACTTTATCAGCAACATTCTTTCTTTCCAGCACGTAGGCAATAAGGCAAGGCCCGGCACCACTAAGACTAGCACCTAGCGCTCCCGCCTGGCGGGCTGCCGCAAAGACATCATACATACCAGGAATAAGCTCTGCCCTGTACGGCTGATGTAATTTATCAGCAAAAACATTTTTGAGAAATTTTTCATTTCCCCTGCACAAAGCCGCTACCATCATAGCCGCCCGACCGATATTACTTACTGCATCCTGCATTGGTACTACAGCTGGCAGCACAGCTCGCGCTTTTTTCGTTGCCAAAGGAAAATCCGGCACTGCTACTACCAATTTCAAATTAAATTTTGGTCGAAAATAAAAACATTCCACATCGCCATCAGTTACCGTGCTTATCGTAAAACCGCCGAATATTGCCGGTGCTACATTATCAGGATGCCCCTCTATGTCAGTAGCAAACTGCAAAAGTTCCCGCCGATTAAACCGATTGCCAATCAATACATTAGCAGCCTTTAGCCCCGATACAATAGCAGTTGCACTGCTGCCAAGACCACGCGACAACGGCACATGATTTTCCATACGGATAGCAGCACCTGGATATTCCTTATCCTTACCCGCCTTGCGCAAAAGGTATTGCACTGAACGCCAAACTATATTACGACTGTCACAGGGAATATTTTGGGCACCTTCTCCAGTGACTTCTATACTAAGCCCTGGTTCACGCTTTAAGCTTAATTCTAAGTCATTATAAACTGTACACGCTAAACCGATAGAATCAAAACCCGGACCGCAATTAGCACTAGTACCTGGAACACGGATACAAATACTTTGTTCTGACATAGTATTACCCCCGTTCCTTCTCCACGCGAATCACATTGCGAATTTTATCAACCACGGCTAAATTATTAAGTACCTCAATAGCCTTTTCGATGCAAGCATGCTTCACAACATGCGTAATGGCAACTATTTCCGCATACTCAGTATTATCGATAAAATTCCGCTTAGTCTGAATAACCGACTTAAGGCTGACACCAGCATCACCAAAGGCAGTAGCTACATAACCCAGCACTCCCGGTTTATCATTAACAAGCAGCCTTACATAATACGATGACTCCGTTGCTTCAAGCGGACAAAGAACTTTATGCTCATAGCAAGTACAGCGAACCCGACCAAAAGTATCATTACAAATATCACGTGCCGTATCAATGATATCTGAAACCACTGCCGAAGCTGTCGGCAATGAGCCTGCTCCCTGACCATAAAACATTGCTTCGCCAATAGCATTGCCACGAACATAAATTGCATTAAAGACACCATTAACCGAAGCTAAAGGATGTGATTTCGGCAAAAATACTGGATGAACTCTGACATCAACGCCATTTTCAGCTGAATCCTTGCCTACCGCTAAAAGCTTTACGACATAACCAAGGTTCTTAGCATAATCTATATCATCCGGCGTTATTTTGGTTATGCCTTCAACCGAAACGTCTTTCAGCTCTACTCTTGTGTTAAATGCCAGCGAGGCTAATATCGCTGCTTTACGGGCAGCATCTAAGCCATCAACATCGGCTGACGGATTAGCCTCAGCATAGCCTTTTTCCTGAGCTTCTTTTAATACATCATCATACGTGCTGCCACCTTCAGTCATCTTGGTCAGCATATAATTAGTCGTACCATTGACAATGCCCATAATCTCTGTAATGCGATTTGCTGTCAAACTTTGCTTTAATGGCGTGATTATCGGTATACCGCCACCTACACTAGCTTCAAACAGAAAATCAACATCATGTTTTTCTGCCATAGCAAACATATCTTTGCCAAACTGCGCCACTACATCTTTGTTAGCGGTAACTACATTCTTGCCGGCTTCCATTGCTTGCAGCATATACTCACGAGCCGGATGCAAACCGCCCATAAGCTCAACAACTACATCTATTTCAGGATCATTTATAATATCATTGATATCTGCCGTAACCTGATAATTTGCCAGCTGCGGCCGCTGTTTGCTAGTATCACGGACTAATACAGTTTTTAACTTAATTTGTGCGCCGACGCGTTCAGTAATCTGCCGCTGATTCATCTCAAGCACTTTAATAACGCCTGAGCCAACAGTTCCGGAGCCCAATAATCCTATATTTACAACCTTTTGCATTCGACACACCTTCCTTTATCAAGACTGTCCCAATACTTCCAACCGTTTAACACCATCAACCATGCGAAGCTTATCGAGCAAAGCCTCAAGGTCAACCGATAAGTTAGCTGTTTCAATAGATACAGTAGCATTAGCTACGCCTTGCAAAGGAATACCCTGATTTATGGTCATGACACTGCCTGAATCTGAAGAAATCGTATTTAAGACGCTAGACAGCACCCCTTTTTTGTGCTCGAGCAGGAAAGTCAATGTCACAATCTTATTCTGACTGGCTTCATAAAACGGGAAAACATAATCCTTGTATTTATAGTAAGCACTGCGCGAAAGTTCCATTTTCTCAACCGCTTCATTGATGGTACGTGCGTCACCACGTTTGAGCATCTCTTTAACTTTAATCGTTTTTTTGATAGCTTCTGGCAAAATCTCCTCACGGACTAAAAAGAAGCCACTTTTTTGTTCATTCATATATTACGCCTCCAATGGATAGTTTTCTACTCACAAAAGATAGTATACCACAAACAGTGAACCTATGCCAATAGAAAATTACCAAATGTCCATTCATATTAGTAAAAAAGAGGCGGTTTTTTAATTAAACCACCTCTGAAGTGTCAACGATGACCAGCTTTTATTTTACTCTCACTGCCATTCAGCAGACGAATAATATTAGCTTTGTGCCTGACAATAACAAAGGCAGCTGCTAAAAGACCAAAAACGGTATATTCCATAGCATAACCTTGCAGCCAAGCTAAAATTGGTACTAAAGCCGCTGCTATAATCGAGCCTAGCGAAACATAGCCGCTTATTTTAACGATTAAAAGCCACACCGCAAAAACGATAAGTGCTGGCAAAGGCATGAGCATAACAATAACACCTAAACCAGTAGCTACCCCTTTGCCACCTTTAAACTTTAAAAACACCGAACAGGAATGTCCAATTATCGCACATATTCCTGCCAGCACCATTGCCATCGGGGTTCCTGCCAGTACTGAACCCAGCCAGACACTGATAAAGCCCTTGAAAAAATCCAGCAAAAATATCAAAAAGCCTGGTCCCTTGCCTAAAGTGCGCCATGCATTAGTAGCACCAATATTGTGACTGCCATGTTCCCGCAAATCCACCTGCCAGATAAGCTTGCCAAATACCAGACCATTAGGTATCGAACCTAACAAATAAGCAACGATGCAGGCAATTGCCACTGATTGCATTATTACTCATCCTCCTCATCACGAGCACGAACAATAAGCCTTATTGGAGTTCCTTCAAAACCATACATTTCCCGCAAACGGTTTTCAATAAAACGTAAATACGAAAAATGCATTAAGTCAGGGTCATTGACAAAAATTATGAACTTGGGCGGTTTGATATCAGCTTGTGTCATAAAGAGAATCTTTAACCGGCGTCCGCGATGCATTGGTGGCGGATTTATCGAAACCGCATCACGGATGAGCTCATTTAAAACACTGGTTTTTATCCGCATCGACTGCTGCTCCGCTACATATTTTACTAATTCAGTTACTCTCGCTACTCGCTGACCAGTAAGCGCTGAAGCATACAAAATTGGCGCATATTGCAAAAAGCCAATTTCTTCCCGCAGTTTTTCAGTAAATTCCAAGGTGGATTTATCTGTTTTGTCCGGGAAAATATCCCATTTATTAACTACAATGACTACGCCTTTGCCTGATTCATGCGCATAACCAGCGATTTTTTTATCTTGCTCCGTTATACCCTCAAAAGCATTTATCAGCAGCAAAACAACATCGGCTCTGTCAACTGCTCTTAAGGAGCGCATAACACTGTAGCGTTCTACTGGCTCATCAATCTTGCCCCGTCTGCGCATGCCAGCAGTATCGATAAGCATAAATTTCATATCATCTTTGACAAAGTGCGTATCAATAGCATCACGGGTAGTACCAGCAACATCACTTACTATGACCCGTTCTTCACCTAAAAGCTGATTAACCAGTGACGATTTACCAACATTTGGCCGGCCAATAACTGCTATACTGATTTCATCTTCATCCTTTTCTTCCGCCTGATGCTCAGGAAAAGCCGCTACAACTGCATCCAGCAGATCACCAAGGTTCATAACATTAGTGGCCGATAAAGGAATCGGATCACCCAGTCCTAAACTATAAAATTCATATATATTAGCTTCAAGCTGTGGACTGTCAATTTTATTTACAGCCAGCACTACTGGTTTTTTAGTCCGACGCAAAATTTTTGCTACCTCTTCATCAGAAGTAGTTAAACCAGCCCGACCATCTACTAAAAACAATATTACATCTGCTTCGTCCATAGCAATTTCTGCCTGCTGGCGCATGGAATATAAAATGTGATTGCTTTCATCGAACTCAATACCGCCGGTGTCAATCATAGTAAATTCCTTATTTAGCCATTCGGCATCAAGATAAATACGATCGCGAGTAACACCTGGCATATCATCAACGATAGAAACTCTTTTCTTGCCAATCTGATTAAATAGGGTTGATTTGCCCACATTTGGGCGGCCAACAATTGCAACTATTGGTTTACTCATGCTAATACCTTCTTTCTGTTTATTGTTTTTTATTTAAAATTAACCTCTAAGCTAGCTTAATCAATATTTTTAGTATAGCCAGCATTACTCTGCCAAGTGTAAGCCGTTTCGCCATTGCGCTTTTTATGATAGCTATTCCAGCTCGTAAGTGCCTGATAATAATCACTGCCACTTTGGACCGGTTCTACCCTGACATCAGGAAATTCCGACCTGAAATCAGCCAGCGTCATATCATCCAGAAAAACATCCTCCCCAGAACGCAGGGCTGACTCTGGTATCAATATTCCTGTCCGTTTAAACTCAGAGTCTAATGAATTTAATTTATTTATTATATCCCGTGCTGTCAAAAGCCCCGATACATTAACCGTATGACCGAAGCGTTCGTTAGCTACTGGAACCAGACGAATATGCAAGTTTTTCTTATTAAGTGATTCTGCCAGCTGCCGCATAACCGGTGCCACGGCTGTACCAGTCACAATATCTATATACACTGGCTCATCATAGGCGAGCACCTCCCTCGATTCTTTACTCGCAAGTTCCCAATCATTAATAAAACTGCGAGTTAAGCCGATGCCGTTATCTAGCTGAGGAAAGCCATCATAAAATTCTGTGGGTGGTACTTCCCTGTTGGCTAAAAAATAAAACTCATCACCTAAATAAATAAATGTCCTGCCAATTTCCTGCTGCATTTGCCGCTGCCATTTTTCTACCTCAGCTATTACCTTAGCCGCACTTTTTTCATCAAATTGCCGCAAAGGAAATGGATCCTCACGGAATTTGGTTATGCCTACTGGCACAATAGCAAGTGATAAAACATGCGGACGTCTGGCTAAAAGTTCCCTTATCGTACGCTCAAGCTCAGCGCCATCATTTAAACCGGCACAAAGAACCACCTGCGTATGATATTGTGCGCCAGCCTGTTCCAACTTATCAAGCTGCTCAGCAATTTTAGCTGCGCCCTTGCAGCGAAGCATTTGAGCTCTAAGCTCTGGATTCATACACTGCACGGAAACATAAAGCGGCGATAAATGATACTGTTCAATTCGCTGAAAATCCCGCGGTCCCATATTGGTCATAGTTACAAAATTGCCATACAAAAATGACAATCTATAGTCATCATCTTTAATGGAAAGGCTAGCCCGCATATCAGGAGCAATCATATTGACAAAACAGAAATAGCAGTTGTTAGCGCATTTTCTGATACCATCAAATACAGCCGCTTCAAACTCTACCCCTAATTCTTCATCAAAATCTTTATCAAAGGATATAACCTCCCGCTCACCATCCGTATGCTCTACCAGCAAATCAATTTCTTCATCAGCCATAGCAAAGCTTAAATCGATGATGTCGCGCAGCTTCATATCATTTATGGCAAGAATTTTATCACCAGGCACAAGTTCTAATTCTTCAGCCAGGCTGCCAGGATTAACCCGCAAAATAACGCCTGCATACTCTTTGCTCATACAAATTCTCTTTCTATTTAATATGCATTAAAACAAAGGAGTGATGCTTTCATCATCACTCCTCTGAGTTAATTATCTAATTTAGATCCCTGAATCAGTCATTTGCTTTCGTGATGGAGAGGGAAATACGTTTGCGATTCGTGTCAATACGCAAAACTTTAACCTTAACTTCATCACCAACATGAACAGCTTCATCAGCACGTTCAATGCGCTTATCAGCTAATTCGCCCATCGGGATAAGACCATCAAAGCCTTCCTCGATTTCCATGAAAGCACCAAAGTCAGTAAGTTTTATAACCTTGCCTTCAATGATATCACCTTCATGATACTTTTTAGCACTTTCAAGCCATGGATCAGGCATAGTATCTTTTACTGACAAGGAGATACGTTTTGCATCTTTATCAACGCTCTTAACATATACATCGAGTTTCTGACCAACTTCCAAAACATCCGATGGATGTTTTACGCGATGCCAAGCTAAATCAGAGATATGTGCCAGACCATCTACGCCACCGATATCGATGAAAGCACCATAATCAACGATGCGTTTAACCGTACCTTCTACCGTAGCACCAGCCTCAAGCGTGGAGAATACTTCGTCTTCTTTTTCTGCCCGAGCAGCTTCAAGGAGCTTACGACGGGAAAGGACTAAGCGCTGCTTGTGAACATCGATTTCGATGATTTCGCATTCAACCGTCTGTCCAACATAAACCGACAGATCTTTAACAAAATGCAATTCCATCTGGGAAGCCGGGATAAAGCCACGCAGACCATTAACGGAAGCAACTAAGCCACCTTTAACAACCTGATTAACCTGAGCTTCAACCGTTTTGCCTTCATCCTTAAGTTTTTCCATCTCTTTCCAAGCTACCATACGGTCAGCCTTTACTTTGGAAAGGAGTCCGCCATTGTCACCGCCGAGGGAAACAACATATACATCAATCTTGTCACCGACTTTTACTACATCCTCAGCGGACTCTGGAGCCGGATAAGCAAGCTCTTTTTTCGGAATTGCAATTTCCTGCTTGTAACCGATATCAACGTAAGCCTCATCGCGGGAAACCTGAACAACAGTACCTTCTACTACGGTACGTTCCTCGATATCCGGCATTGCGTTTTCTTCCTGTTCCAATAATTCTTTCATGCTCTGTTCTGACACTTTTTATATACCTCCTTGATAATCCAGTCAGGCGTTGAAGCGCCCGCTGTAATACCAATTTTTTCAATATTATCAAACCAATCGTCTTGCAGCTCAGCTGCAGTCTCGATATGGTAAGTTTTACAATGTTCAGCACAAATCTGTGCAAGTCTTGTGGTATTAGCACTGTTTTTGCCACCGATGACCAGCATCATATCCACTTTGCAGGCCAAATCAATAGCTGCCTGCTGGCGCTGATCAGTTGCGGTACAAATCGTTCGTAATATCTTGATATCACGGGCTTTTTCTAAGAGCAAAGATACCATTTGACTGAACCGTTTGCTCGAAAATGTTGTCTGACAAACAATCCCCAGCCTTGCACAAGGCTTAACTTGCGATACTTCCGCTTCAGTCTCAATTATCTTAGCTGTACCACCCGTCCACTCAAATATACTTTGAACTTCTGGATGCTTCTTTTCCCCGATGATAACTACGCTATAACCTTCCTCTACCAATGACTTGGCCGAAAGCTGAGCTTTTTTCACATGCGGGCAAGTCGCATCAACAAAGGTAAGTCCACGCCTGCTTACTTCCTCATAAACTTCAGGACCAACACCATGCGAGCGTATAATAACTGTACCTTGATTCATCTCATCTAATGAATCAATCGAACCAACGCCCTCAGATTTCAGCCTGGCTACCATCTGCGGATTGTGAATAATCGGACCTAGCGTACAGGTGTTGCCATCAGCAGAAGCATTCTCCTTGGCTATCATTATTGCACGCTTAACGCCATAACAAAAGCCCAAATAATCGGCTAAAATAACTTCCATACATCAACCACCATATTTTATTACTGTAAAAGACTCGCCTCTTTAACAGCTATTTTACAGTTTAGCATATTATTTTCATTCAAGCAAACAATTTTTTTCAATTTAAGCGTTTTTTTCTTTAAGCTCAGCTATATGCTGCATAATTTGCTGTGAAAATGCCTCCAGACTAGCTTTATCCTTATGATCACCAGTAAAGTATATTGGTTTGCCATAAATAACCTTGAGTTTTGGTAAAAAACTGCCGTTAGCAAAAATATGATCAGTGCCAATAATTGCTGCTGGAACCACAGGCGCTTTACTCATAGCAGCGAGCAATCCAACCCCAGCTTCAGCCTTGCGCATACGACCATTGCGGCTTCTAGTCCCTTCAGGAAAAACACCCAAACATTTATTTTGCTTTAAAACTCCTAGCGCAGCTTTAATAGCGCCTCTATCAGCTGCACCTCTTTTTACTGGAAAAGCATGACAAGCGCTTATTGCTGCGCCAAAAACTGGAATTTGAAACAATTCTATTTTGGCCATATAGCTGACTGGTCTAGCTAAAAATGTTGCCACTAAGGGCGGATCAAAATTACTCATGTGGTTAGCTGCCAGAATCACAGCTCCCTGAGCTGGCATATTTTCCCGGCCGATAATTTCCGCCCGAAAAAACAATTTGAAAAAGATGCTAAATATGGTTTTTAAAATTGTATATAACATGATTTTAGGACCTCACTTGCACATCGCGAGGATACGCTCAACTACTTCAGCAATTGAAAGTCCGGTTGTATCTAAGAGTACCGCATCTTTCGCCTGTACTAAAGGTGAAATCTCGCGCTCACTATCCGCCTTGTCGCGGGCAGCAATATCTGCTTGCAATTTTTCTAGTGTTACCGCATAACCTTTGGTCTGCATCTCTTTAAAACGGCGTTTGGCCCGTTCCTCAATGGAAGCCGTAAGGAATATCTTGACATTAGCATTGGGCAAAACATTAGTGGCAATATCTCGTCCATCCATTAAGACATTACCCCTGTCTGCCATTTTTCGCTGCAAATCAACCATTTTTTCCCGCACTGGTCCTAGTGCCGCTACTTTTGATACTATTGCACTTACCTCAGGCGTACGAATAGCCTGGCTCACATCCTTCCCGTCAACCGTTACTTTGGTCTTGCCATCAGCATACACTAGATTGACATCTATATCTTTTACTACTTGCAAAATAAGCTCATCGTCAACCGTTTTCTGCTGCTGTAAGGTTTTCCAAGCTACTGCCCGATACATAGCTCCAGTATCAATATAGGTAAATCCAAGCTTTTTAGCGGCTAGTTGTGCCACGGTGCTTTTACCAGCCCCAGCCGGTCCATCAATTGCTACTACAAAATTTTTCATTTTCTAAGCTCCTCCAAGGTTTGATAAAAAGCTGGATAGGAAATATTTACACAGGCGGAATTTTCAATAACCGCACCGCTGCCAGCAGCCCCCAGTATAGCCAGTGACATAGCAATGCGGTGATCATCATACGAAAAGGCTGTTGCTTTATTAATAGTCTGACCGCCATGAATAATAAGGCCGTCCTCGGTGCCTTCAATAGCACCAGGCGCAAATTTGTTAAACTGATCCGTTATTGCCTGCAAACGATCAGTTTCCTTAACCCTAAGTTCACCCGCACCAGTAATAACAGTGTCGCCGTCTGCTAATAATGCTGCTACTGCGATAATTGGAATTTCATCAATTAATCTTGGCATTATTTCAGCACCAAAGCTGGTACCATGTAGCTTGCTTGCTACTACCTCAATATCAGCAGCTTCTTCACCGCCGCTTATACGTTTGTTCTTTATCGTCAGTTTAGCCCCCATCGCCTCAAGGACATCAATAATCCCCGTACGTGTCTCATTTATACCAACATTTTTTAGCAGAAGTTTGCTATCAGGTATCAATGCGCCTGCTACCAGCCAGTAAGCTGCTGAACTTATATCACCAGGGACTTCTATTGACGCTGGTGCTTTAAATTCCTTTACCGGACTTATCGTAACGGCTGTTCCTTCTTTTTTAGTTTTCACCCCAAAAGCTGCCAGCATTCTTTCGGTATGATCGCGCGACGTAAAGGGCTCAACTACCGTAGTATCACCTTCAGCATACATTCCCGCTAACAATATCGCGGATTTTACCTGAGCACTTGCCACTGGACTTTCATAACACATTCCCTGTAATTTTTTACCTGTCGGAACAATTGTTATCGGCAGTTTAGTATTTTCCTGACGACCATAGATCGTAGCGCCCATTTTTGCTAACGGCTTTATTATCCGCCCCATTGGACGCTTATGCAGCGATGCATCACCAGTAAAAGTTGTCAAAAACGGCTGTGGCGCTAATATTCCCATCATCAGCCTTAGCGTCGTGCCTGAATTGCCAGCATCAATAATAGACTGCGACTCTTTTAGACCATTTAGCCCATTGCCAGTTACTATAAGCTCCGTATCGCTCAAAAATTCCACCTTAGCGCCCAATTTTTCCATACAAGCTGCCGTTGACAGACAATCCTGGGCATGTAAAAAATTCGTTATATACACTGGCGTACTGCCCAATGCCGAAAACATAACACTGCGATGAGAAATTGATTTATCACCTGGTATAGCAATTTCACCTTGCAAGCCATTGGTAACCTGCGCTATCGTTTTAGTATCCATTTTCTAAGCTCCTCATTTTATATCAATCATCATTCCAAACACTCCAATTGCCAGCAGCTGCTCCCATTGAAAAAGCTGCTTGCAGATTATAACCGCCGGTATAAGCATCAACATCTGCGACCTCACCCGCAAAATATAGCCTTGGAATAATCTTTGATTCCATCGTTTTCGGATTTATTTCTTTTACCGAAACCCCGCCTGCCGTTACGATAGCCTCTGCTAGAGGACGAGTCTTGGTCAGCGTAAGATCTAAATGCTGCATAGTAAGTACTAAACGCAGCCTTTCTTTTGCCGTAAGCTGATGCACGGGTTTTTCTAAATCAACAAACGCCAAATCAAGGATAATCGGTATCAATTTATGGGGCAATAAATCAACCATTGCATTAGCTATCTGTTTTCGCTGATATTTTTCAAAATCCCGTTTTACCCTAGCTAGCAATTTTTCTTCACTCAAAGCCGGTTTAAGATTTATACTAAGCTCAACTAAATTTTCTTTGTCCAATAAATAATCTGCTGCTATACGGCTCAGCGAAAGAATAATGGGCCCTGTCACACCAAAATGCGTAAACATCATCTCACCAAATAGTGAGTCAATTTTTTCGCCATTCACTAAAAGTGTGGCAGAAACATTTTTTAACGAAAGTCCCTGAACCTCCCGTACCCATTCTTCCTCTGTTTCAAGTGGTACCAGCGATGCTCTAAGCGGCACTAGCTTATGCCCAAGTTTCATTGCCATCTTATAGCCATCCCCAGTTGAACCAGTACCAGGATAAGACGCACCGCCGGTACAAAGTATTACCGCATCAGCCTCATATAAAGCCCCGCTTGCAGTAATCACTCCAGCAGCCCGGCCAGACTTAGCAGTAATCGCCGTCACTGGCATTTGGGTTATTAAGCTCACATCCAGCTCATGCAAGCGATGCACCATAGCATCAACCACGTCTTGCGCCTTATCGCTAACTGGAAAAACCCTATTACCACGCTCAACCTTAGTTAAGACGTTCTGCCTTTCAAAAAAGTTTATCACGTCTTGATTATCAAACGCTCTAAGTGAGCTATTTAAAAAAGCACCATTGCCACAGATATTTTTTATAATTTCCGGCACATCGGCCGCATTGGTTATATTACAGCGTCCCTTGCCAGTTATCATCATTTTACGCCCAGGCTTTTTCATTTTTTCCAGCAATGTTACTTTAGCGCCATTTTCAGCCGCTTTAATTGCTGCCATCATGCCAGCCGGACCAGCGCCAATTACAACTATTCGCTTTTGCTCTGCTTCATTCATCGCTTTAACCCCGCCAATTTATAAAGTGCTTCGATTTCCCTTTGGGTGAGCGCTCGATGTCCGCCACGCCTTACTCCCGTTAAATCCAGCTGCGCAAATTTTACCCGTTTGAGCGCCTTTACCTCTGAGCCTATTGCCTGAAACATCCGCCGTACCTGCCGGTTACGCCCCTCATGAATCGTTATCGCAATACGGCTTTCATTATCGTCAGTATCAACAGCTAACAGCTCTACCTTGGCTGGAGCCGTCATTCCATCGCTTAACATGATGCCGTCTCTAAGCCTAGCTAAAAGCTTGCCCGATGGAATCCCGGTTACTTTGGCGATATACGTTTTTTCAACTTCAAACTTAGGATGCAATAAGCCATTCATAAGTGCACCATCGTTAGTTATCAGCAGCAGCCCTTCGGTATTATTATCAAGTCTGCCCACGGGATAAACTCTTTTGCTGACATCTGGCAGCAAATCAAGCACCGTACGCCTGCCACGTTCATCCTTCGCCGTCGACAGGTAACCTTTAGGTTTATTGATAAGATAATAAACATGATCTTCTTTGGCATTGATTTTTTTGCCATCAACTATTATAACATTTTCAGTCAGCGAAAATTTTTGTCCCAGCTCCGTTATAACCTTGCCGTCAACTATAACCTTGCCAGCTAATATCATTTTTTCAGCTGCCCGTCTTGAGGCAAGACCGGCCTGACTTATTAGCTTTTGCAAACGTTCTGCCATCAAACCCATCCCTTCAAGAAGTCAGCTATCCACTCTTTTAGCGACATAAACCAAGTTCTATAAGTCACATCTTCGGCAGCTACTAAAGCCACTGAACTTTTTTCCTCGCCGTCATAATAGCAAACCAATTTACCTACAACATCACCTTTTTTTATTGGTGCTGTTACTTTATCCGGAACTGCTATTTTTTTGCTTATCTTAGCCGAATTATTAATAATACGTGCTGCTATCAAATCATCCGCTGCTATTAATGGCACTTCCCTTTTACTGCCATCAGCTACAGCTGCCTTAGTTATGATTTCACCTTTAACAGCTAATTTTTCCGGTGTCACTTGCTGAAATCCATAATCTAACAAGGCTATTGAATCATTCCACATAAAATAGCTGTCAAGCACTACTGCTATCAACTGCATACCATCACGTTTGGCCCCTGATACGAGACACCGCCCAGCTTTTTCCGTATAACCTGTTTTAACGCCATTAGCACCCCGGTAAAGCCATAGCATTTGATTTTCATTACGCAGCTTTTTAGCTGGATCCTTCACCCAATCATACGTTGCTTCCTGAGTACCGACAATATCGGCAAAATGCGGCAAGCTGTAACCATACGCAGCAATCAAAGCCAAGTCATGTGCAGTCGTATAATGATTATCATCAGGGAGACCGTTAGCATTGACAAAATTGGTTTCATACGCCCCAAGCTCCAAGGCCTTCTTGTTCATAAGCTCAGCAAATGCTGGAACCGAACCTGCGATATGCTCAGCCACAGCTACCGTAGCATCGTTACCGGAGTGCATCATCATTCCTGACAAAAGCTCACCTAATGGTATCTTGTCACCAGCTTCTAGCCAAAGCGTCGAGCCTTCAACTCCTGCTGCGTTATTGCTAACAGTTATTACGTCATCTAAATCACCTTTTTCTAAAGCTATTATCAGCGTCATCATTTTGGTTGTGCTGGCAGGATAACGACGAGCATGCATATCGCGCTCGTACAAAATTTTGCCAGTAACAGCATCCATTACGACTGCTGATCTTGCCGTAAGTTTTGGCAATTTATCATCAGCACTTACTACCAAATTGGGGATTTCTGGTCTTTCTGGCTGCACATAAACCTTATCCGGCTCAGCAGCTGCTGCCGTATAAAAAGCACCGTTTAAGCTAAAGCCGGCTATACTTCCTGCCAGCAACATTATAAACATATTTCGGGCAATTGCTCGTTTCAACAAAAACACTCCATTCACTCGAGCTTATTTTAACATCAGTAATATCCTCTGACAATAATTTACCAACGCTATCTTTTCTTTACTGATTCTTTACCTAAAAGTGCAATTAAAGCCTGCATCGTTTCTTCCGAATCATCTAACCTATACTCTGCTGGCAGTTTTCGCCAGCTGCCTTGATGAAGATATATCGTATGATCACCAGCATGTTTTTTGATGAGTTCCTTTAATTCTTGCTTCACTTCACTAGCCGCAGTTGCTGACAGTTTTAGGTAATATTCACTTTTATATTCCTTTAAATTCCAGACTTTATCAGCTAAGAGCTTTACCCCTGCATCATCATCAACATCAACTCGCCCCTGAATAATTAGTGGCATATCCGGAACTAATACTGCGGTATTTACATAAAATACGCGCGGAAATACAGTAACCTCTAGCCGCTCCGTATAATCTTCAATCGTCAAAAAACACATCGTATCCCCTTTACGAGTAGTAATGCGTTTAGCTTCAGTTACCATACCGCCAATTCTTACGACCTGCTTATCCTTAACCCCGCCATGCTGGATAAATTCTATCGTGGGCAGATTTTTTAGCGAGGCACGAAATTCATCCAAAGGATGCCCCGTTATATAAAAGCCAGTATTTTCCTTCTCCCAATTTAAACGCTCCGGCATCGAAGCTTCTGGTATATCTGGCAATTTTAAAGCATAAGTTTCACCAATATCCTCACCAAACAGTCCTAACTGACCGTTCATAGCATCTCTTTTTTCCCGTTGCGCCTCGCTCATAGCCGCATCCATAATCGCTAGCAGCTGACTTCTTTTGGCCCCTAGTGAATCAAATGCCCCGCATTTAATAAGGCTTTCTAGCATTCTTTTATTAATGGTACTAGTATCTATGCGTTTGCAAAAATCCAGCAAGCTCTTAAACCTGCCATCAGCTTGCCTAGCCTCAACGATACTTGCTATCGCCGCATCACCTACATTGCGCACCGCGGCTAATCCAAACCGGATAGCTTCATGATCAACGCTGAAATTGGCCATACTAGCATTGATATCTGGTGGCAAAATCTCCAGCTCCATACGACGGGCAAGCTCTATATAGCGTGGCACCTTTTGTGTATCCATGATACTAGTAAGCATTGCTGCCATAAATTCAGCTGGATAGTGCGCTTTTAAATAAGCTGTCTGCCAAGCTACTAATGCATACGCCGCACTATGGGATTTGTTAAAGCCATAATCCGCAAAATGCGTCAGCAAATCAAAAATAGTGGTAGCTAAATCCGCATCAATTTGGTTTTGCGCACAACCTTTGAGAAAATTTTCTTTTTGCGCTAACAATATCTCATGCTTTTTCTTGCCCATAGCTCGGCGCAACAAATCAGCCTGTCCCAAAGAAAAGCCTGCCAGCACCTGAACTATTTGCATAACCTGTTCCTGATAGAGCACGACACCAAAAGTTTCCTTTAAAATAGGCTCTAACAAGGGATGCATATAGGTTACTTCTTTAGTACCATGACGACCGCCAATAAAATCTTCTACCATGCCACTGCCTAAAGGACCAGGGCGATAAAGTGCCACAGTTGGAATTAAATCAGCAAAATTACGTGGTGCCAAATCCTTTACCAGATTAGTCATCCCTGATGATTCCATCTGAAATACCGCACCGGTTTTGCCAGCACATAGCATATCCGCCGTAAGCTCATCGGCTAACGGTATCGCGTTTATATCAATAACTTCCTGACGATTTTTTTTAATATTTGCGATAGTATCATTGATAACGGTGAGTGTCCTAAGCCCCAAAAAGTCCATCTTCAACAGACCAAGTTCTTCAACATGATCCTTATCAAATTCAGTAACGAGCGTCCCTTCTGAAACCGCTACTGGCAAATAATCAGTAAGTGGATTGCGGGCAATAACTACACCAGCAGCATGCGTTGATGAATGTCTTGGCAGTCCCTCTATCTTACGGGCTAAATCAATAAGTTTTTTTACGTCAGCATCACTATCATACAGCTTACGAAAATCAGCTGATTCCTTTAGCGCTTTATCCAGTGTTATTTTTAACTCATTTGGTATGAGCTTGGCAATATCTGCTACTTGACTATAAGGCATATTTAAAACTCTGCCAACATCCCGCACCGCCCCTTTGGCCGCCATCGTACCAAAGGTTACTATTTGCGCTACATGATCATAACCATAGCGTTCCTTTACATAGTCAATAACCTTGCTGCGCTGAATATAATCAAAATCGATATCAATATCCGGCATCGTTACCCGATCCGGATTTAAAAATCGCTCAAAGAGCAATTCATATTTAAGCGGATCAAGGTTGGTTATACCTAAAAGATAAGCTACGATACTGCCCGCAGCTGAACCACGCCCAGGTCCTACACCTATGCCATGCTGCCTTGAGTAATTGATAAAATCCCAGACTATCAAAAAGTAACTGTCATATCCCATGCGATGAATAATACTTAGTTCATAATCAAGCCGCTTAATTACAGCTTCACTGCTCTTAGGATATCTATCAGGCAGCGCCTGCTCACAAAGTGCCCGCAAATAGGCTTCATCATCAGCATACTGCGATGGTATTGGATAATATGGCAGCTGAATGTGACCAAATTCAAAATCAACCTGACATCTTGCAGCAATTTTTTCCGTATTAGCTATCGCCTCAGGATAATCCTTAAATAGTTCTGCCATTTCCGCTGGCGATTTAACATAGTAATCATCGCTATTGAACCTCATTCTTGCTGGATCAGCAATAGTTTTACCCATCTGGATACAAAGCAGAATATCATGAAATTCACTATCCGCCCGCGATACATAATGACAGTCATTAGTTGCAACCAGTCCGATATTATATTTTTGCGCTAACTCAACCAAGCCAGCATTACTGATGCGTTCTTCTGCCAGTCCGTGATTTTGAATCTCCAAAAAGAAATTATCCTTGCCAAAAATATTTAAATATTCCTGTACCAAAGATTCTGCTTTAGCCTTATTGCCCTGAATCAAAGCCCGTGGTATTTCACCGGCCACACAAGCTGAAAGGCATATTATCCCTTCATGATATTTCTTTAAAAGTTCCTTATCAACTCTTGGCTTATAATACATGCCTTCAATATTAGCCAATGACACTAATTGCACCAGGTTGCGATACCCGGTCTGATTTTCAGCCAAAAGTATCAAATGATAATATTTTACACCATTAATTTCCTGCCGTTCCTTGCGTGAGCCCGGTGCTAGATAAACTTCACAGCCAATTATCGGTTTTACTCCCTGTTTTAGACATTCTTTGTAAAAATCAATCGTGCCGTACATAACGCCATGGTCGGTAATAGCCACCGAATCCATACCCAATTCTTTTACTGCCGTTACCAGGTTCTTTATCCGGCTAGCGCCGTCTAATAAGCTGAATTCCGTATGGACATGTAAATGCGCAAAAGAAGCCACCATGCTCCACCCCGCTTTCCTTTTCAAAAAAAGAAACTGACTTCCATAAGGACAGTCAGTTTCTGCTGCTAGCTCGCTATATCATATCTCCATAATGATTGGCAATATCATCGGCCGACGACGCGTTTTTTCAAATAAATAACGTCCAAGTGCATCACGTACATTGGATTTTATAGCCGCCCATTCCGTAACATTTTCATCCTCACAGCGATCAAGTGCCTGCTCCACTCTTGCCTTGGCTTCATCCATCAGCGCCTCAGACTCACGCACGTAAACAAAACCGCGGGAAACAATATCTGGTCCAGCTACTACACAGTTAGATGCTCTATCCATAGTAACAACTACGATGAGAATACCATCCTGCGATAACTGCCGACGATCTCGCAATACGATATTGCCAACATCACCAACACCCAAACCATCAACCATAACCATACCAGCAGTTACTTTGCCAACCACAGCGCCCTTATCACGGGTAAATTCAAAAATCTGACCATTTTCGCCCAGGAAAATATGATCCTTTGGCATGCCAAGTTCTCTAGCCAGCTGAGCATGCTGTACTAAATGATGATATTCACCATGTACGGGCAAGAAGAACTTCGGACGCACCAGATTATGCATGAGCTTTAATTCTTCCTGACTAGCGTGACCTGATACATGCACGCCCTTATCACGACCGTAAACCACATTAGCTCCTAAACGCATAAGATTATCAATGGTTTTAGCCACCAGTTTTTCATTACCGGGAATTGGCGTAGCCGAAATAACCACTGTATCACCAGGAACAATCGTAACCTTACGATGATCGGACATTGCCATGCGGGTAAGTGCCGACATCGGTTCGCCTTGGCTACCCGTAGTCACGATAACAATCTGATCAGAACGGAAATTATTAATTTCATCAATGTCAATAATCGTCCCTTCAGGAGCCGTTATATAACCAAGCTCCAGCGAAATATTGACGACATTAACCATACTGCGTCCCAGAACCGCAACTCGTCTTTTATAACGAACCGCATTGTCTATTACCTGTTGAATGCGGTGAACATTTGACGAAAATGTTGCAACGATAATACGGCCGCGGGCGCCATGAAAAGCTTTATCAAAGGCAGCGCCTACCGTACGTTCACTAGGCGTATGCCCCGGACGTTCAGCATTAGTTGAATCTGCCATCATCAGCAGAACACCTTTGTTGCCAAGATCCGAAAAACGTCTAAAATCAGTCATTTTACCATCAATCGGCGTATAATCGAGCTTAAAGTCACCAGTATGAACAATCATGCCAACTGGCGTCTTTATCGAGAGACCAACCGCATCCGGAATTGAATGATTAACCCGAATAAAGCCTACTGTAAAGCAGCCAGCACTTATGATATCGCCCTGCATAACTGGATGCAGATTGCTTGAATCAACCCCATTTTCCTTTAACCGGCCTTCAAGGATGCCAAGCGTCAATCTCGTACCATATACTGGAACATTAATTTGTTTCAATACATACGGCAGGGCACCGATATGGTCCTCATGTCCATGGGTCAAAACTATAGCTTTGACTTTATCACGATTTTCTACCAAATAGCTTATGTCAGGTATTACCAAATCAACCCCTAACATATCTTCATCCGGGAACATTAAACCAGAATCAATAACTAGTATCTCATCATCAACCCGAATAACGGTCATGTTTTTGCCGATTTCACCTAATCCTCCCAAAGGGATTACTTGTAGTTTTTGTGCTCCTTTAGCCAAAAATTGCACCTCCATCGATTTTTTACCTAAATTTATTTATATCCTATTGCATCTATGCAATTGTAGTCCGTTCATAATCATTCTTATCTATTTTATCATTCTGCCGGTTATATTGCAACAAAATCCCCTGCTAAACTACTCAAGCAGGGGATTTACCAGCTATGTTATTAAATTTCTATAAGCTTTTTAGTTGATTTAGTAAGCCGCTCGGAACCAGCAGACGTTACCAGCACCGTGTCTTCGATTCTGAGACCTCCCCAGCCTGGAATATAAACACCAGGCTCATCGGTAATCAGCATACCAGCTTTTAATTCTTCACAAGTACTAGCTGGCGAAAGCCGCGGTTCTTCATGAATCTCAAGTCCCAAGCTATGGCCAAGACCATGACCAAAATAATTAGCCAAATCGTACTTAGCTAAATTATCCCGTGACATCGCATCTATTTCTCGACCAGACTTACCAGGCTTTATAGCACTCAGCACCTTCTCCTGAGTTTCCAGCACCACACTATATACTTCCCTTTGCCTAGCGCTAGCTTGGCCTATGCATACTGTTCGCGTTATATCTGAGCAATAGCCTTGAAACTTAGCCCCATAATCCATCGTCACAAAATCACCAATCGCTAATTCCTTGTCAGTTGCTGTTCCATGAGGCATACTTCCTCGCAAACCTGATGCTACGATCGTATCAAATGACGGCTTTTCGCTGCCATTAGCCCGCATAACCTGTTCTAATCTAGCTGCTACGGCAACCTCGGTCATCCCAGGTTTTATGAAATGCACAATATCAGCATACGCCGCATCAGCAATCCGGCAAGCTTCCCGGATAAATGTTATTTCCTCAGCATCTTTTATTTGCCTAAGCTCATCAAGCTGCACAGATACTGTAAAATCTACACCAGAAAGCAGCTTAGTTAACGCCATATAATCCGCAAAAACCAGTGAATGTCCCTCAAAACCAACTTTATGCACTCCGATTTTTTTGATACATTCTGCTGTTTTCTTTAAAAGACCGCCCTTTTGCTCAACAATTTCAAATAAAGGTGCCTGCTTGGCAGCCTGCTCAGTATAACGATTATCAGTGATAAGCAAAGCTTTATCTAAACTAATAACTAAAATAGTATCGTCGCCGCGAAAGCCACTAAAATAATGCAAATTTACATATTTGCTGATAACGACCGCGTCTAAGCCTTTTGCTGCCAGCAGCGCTCGAATCGCACTAAGACGACTCTTATTCATAACAATTCATCTCCAAAATTACTTTGCTTTCTTTAGCTTGTAAATGACCGCTTCTAAAGCTGCCAAATAGCTTTCAACCCCTAAACCGCAAATCTGACCTAACGCCACTGGGGCTAAGACTGATGTATGGCGAAACTCCTCACGCTTATGAATATTTGAAATATGCACCTCAATAACGGGAACTTCAATAGCACCAATAGCATCCCGCAAAGCAATACTATAATGCGTAAAAGCTGCCGCATTAAAAATAATATAATCATAATTATGATTGGCTGCCTGCACTCTGTCTACCAGTTCACCTTCATGATTGGACTGAAAAAAATCTATCGCAATACCAGCTTCACTGGCTCTTTTTAGCATCATTGCCTCAATATCTTTTAACGTCGTACTGCCATAAATAGCCGGTTCCCGCGTTCCTAAAAGATTTAGATTTGGTCCATTTAAAACTAATACTTTAGCCATATTTACCACCTAAGCCTTAATAATGGATTACAAATCTTGATTCATCAGCTTTCACCGGACGTGTCTCTAGCCCAAAGCTTTGAACTTTGATGAAATAATTACCCTTGCGAATTATTCTTTCCATTTCATCAACTGCCGCCTGCGAGCCCTGAAGCTCCATATCTACAGTACCGTCTTCCATGTTGCGAATCCAGCCAGTAACATTAAGCTCGCCAGCATTCTGCTGAACGAACATTCTAAAGCCTACGCCTTGTACTCTGCCGGTTGCCTTGCCAAAATAACGAACTAAATCTGCCATGAAAAACACTCCTTTATTTTTCTCTATTATTTTATGTCACGCCTGAGAATCGTATATGGCTCTACAGGCTGTTCCATCTTCATCTGGATAATCTGCTGCGGATGCGGAGCTACCGCTACATGCTCCCCGCTATCATCTATCATATCAGTAATTGGTTGACGAAACAATGGTCCTTGTGGCTGAAAAACTTCAATTTCCTGACCGATTTTCATATTATTGCGTTGTTCAACCACAGCATAACCAGTAACAGCATCATACGAACGCACCAACCCGACAAAATCTGATGTCTGATCATAGGATGTTTTGCCATAAATTTGATCAGCTGCTGTTGGCTGGCCATAATAAAAACCAGTTGTATACGCCCGATGTGATACTTTCTCCAATTCATCCAGCCATTCCTGCTTGACAGCAAAATTTTCTGGATCAGCAAAGTAATTATCAATTGCTAAACGATAGGCTTTCGTAACACTAGCAGCATAATGCACGCTCTTCATCCGTCCCTCAATTTTAAGGCTGTCAACGCCGCTTTCAATGACATCTTTTAAATGTGCCATTAAACACATATCTTTTGAATTCATAATATAAGAACCACGCTCATCTTCCGCAATGGGAAAATATTTGCCTGGGCGTGTTTCTTCCACCAAAGCATACTTCCAGCGGCAGGATTGGGCACAGCTGCCACGATTAGAATCACGCCCCGTAAAATAGTTTGATAGCAAACAACGTCCCGAATAAGAAATACACATTGCGCCATGAATGAACATCTCAAGCTCTACTTTACACTTAGCTCTTATTTCATGAATTTCCTTAAGGGACATTTCCCGTGCTAATACTACCCGGCCAGCACCAAGTGCCTGCCAGGCATTGACTGTCGCCCAATTGGTATTATTCGCCTGGGTGCTTATATGCAGCTCCATATCCGGTATATATTTCTTGCACATGCTAAAAACACCCAAATCAGCCACTAACAACGCATCTGCCTTTATCGACTGCAAATAGCAAAGATAATCCGGCAGTCCCGCCAAATCACTATTGTGCGGAAATATATTTACTGTCACATAAACCTTCTTACCCCGAGCATGTGCAAATTCTACTGCTTCTTTTAATTCCTCACGGCTGAAATTGCCGCCAAGCGCCCTAAGTCCATATCCCTTGCCACCTAAATATACGGCATCAGCACCATATAAAAGCGCCATTTTCATTTTTTCTAAATTACCGGCTGGAGCCAAAAGTTCAGGCTTTTTCAGCATCAAAAATCCTCCTTGTAACGGCAAAACCATCCCCATTTTCTAAAATTTTCGTTGTAAAAGGGAGCTTAGAGACCATATCTATATACTCCCGCAAGCGTTTGACTATTGTCCGATAGCGCCGTGGAGTTTTTTCCTTGCCCCGCACATAACCACGAAACAATACATTATCAGCTAAAACACAAGCATCGGGCGTCAGCATTGGCTGTATCTTGCGAAAATAATCCGGATATTGTCCTTTAGCCGCATCAATAAAAACAAAATCAAATTTACTGCCCTTGGCTGCAAGCTGCAATAAACTTTCGGCAGCATCACCAGCTATAATGTTTATATTAGCTGTAAACGGTGAACGCTCGATATACGACTTCGCTACAGTTATCCGTTCCTCACTAAGCTCCAGCGTCGTAATTTTTACATTTGGAAACATATTTGCTATTAAAAGTGCTGAATACCCAATCGCTGTACCAATCTCTAACACTTGGCGTGGCTTAGCTTCGCTAACGACCTGCAAAAAAGCCTGCCGTCCCCGCTCATTTATTATCGGTACATGATTAGCAGCTGCAAAAACTTCCATTTCTCTAAAAAGTTCTTCCACGAAAAATCTCCTACTAAAAAATCTAATTATAGTATCAGCGCACCGCTTCAACAATAGCCTGATGATCACTATAATTAGTCGAATAATGATTGTGACCTTGACGGTCAGCTACAAAATACAGATAATCGGTATCTGCCGGATAAAGCACCGCCTTTATCGAAGCCATGCCCGGACTAGCTATAGGTCCTGGTGGAAGTCCGCGATGCTGATAAGTATTATACGGCGATTCAATCCTGGTATCCTCAAGCGACACATCTTCTTTGGGAGCATCCAGCAAATATTGCAAAGTAGTATCTGACTGTAATGGCATACCTACCCGCAAGCGTTTAAAAAACACCTGCGCAATTATTGCCCGATCCTCTTCATACATGGCCTCTTTTTCCACTAACGACGCAAGCGTAATAAGCTCATGCAACGAAAGATTCATTGCCTTTGCCCTTGCCCGCAAATCAGGCGTCAACCGGTTATCAAGATCTTTAGCCATCATCTTTAAGATACCATCAACGGTAGCATCTTCATGCAAAATATACGTATCGGGAAACAAAAAGCCTTCACAAGCATAGCGAATATCACTTTTGCGATCAATATAAGGATAAGGTGCAAAATCCTTAGCCTTAGCTAAAAATTCCTGCTCATCAACCAGACCTTCATCGGCTAACCGTTTAGCTATCTCCTTTACACCAAAGCCTTCCGGAATAGTAAATTTTACTTCGGCAGTATCACCATTGATAAGCTTGGTCAATACTTCATCAGCGGTCATATTCGGGTGCATTGCATACATGCCAGATTTAAATTTACTAGCAGCCCCACTTCTTTTCACACGCCACCAAAAGGAAATTTTATCCGTAAGTACCCCACGCCGCACTAGCTCATCACTAATATCACCTGCACTCATACCAGATTTTATTTCAACATATACCACCTGATCAGTTGCAAGCTCACGTCTGCTGCCACCGGTGCCAAACACCAGCATGGAACCACCTAAAATTAACATAAGCATCGTAAAAGCTAATATGCACCAGCGCTTCCAAGTCATTTTGTCACTAATATCTGCCAATATATCCTGCAATTTTTTCTCTGAACCAGGCTTAAAATCAGGCAACTTTGCCTTGAGCTTTTCTTTGTACTTGGTTAAATCCGGCCAAAAATCTCCCACATCAGCATCTCCTGTCATAAAAAGTTAGCGCCACTTATCCCCATACATGCGATTGAGTGGATTTTCCTTAAATAAATTACCCTGTTCAATATAACGATGAACCATTTTTTCCGATTTATGCCGTGTCTGGCGCATAATTGAGAGTGCATCTACATCATGCTGAGCAGCACTAGTAGCAAAGCCACGCCGCAGGCTATGTCCAGCAAATTGAGCCGGATTAAAACCAGCCAGCTTAGCATATTTTTTTACAATCAAAGCAACTGATTTATCTGACAGCTGCGTATTACGCAGTTCGTGGTATTTGGTAAACGGTCTAAATATCGGACCATAATGTATTCCTGATGCGCTTAACCATTTCAAAAGCGCAGTTACTGCACAAATTTTATCATCAGGTGCATACGGTATAGCTATTTTCGAACCCTGTCCATATTGGTCGCCTTTGGATTGCGGAATAAATATTACTACCCCTTGAAGCGTAAACTCCAAATCCTCGCCTTTTATCCGCACTAACTCCGAACGCCTGAACGCTCCCGAAAAGCCCAAAAGTATCAAGGCCCGGTCACGCAAAGAAACTATATCATCCTCATCAAAAAAAGCTGCTATCCTATACAACGTTTCTAACAAAATTGGCGTTTTGCCCCGTTGAAACGTCCCCTTTTCACGTCTTATTGCGGACATGGCAGCTCGTACAATGCCAGCTTTGGCCGGATTCTTTTCCCCAGTAAAGCCAGCGGCAATATGATTTTCCGAAATTGCTGTCACCCGCCGAGAAACCGTATTTGCCTTAGCCTCATCAGCTAAATCATTCATATAATTAACGATAGTCTCCGGCAATGCCGGCAATGCCCGTTCATGATGATAATCACACCAATCGGCAAAATCACGCCAATCGGCATAATATGCCTTCATCGTATTATCAGCCTTGGATTTTTCCAAACGCTTTTTAGCCTTGGCACTCAGCCTTTGATTATCTTCTATACGACTGTTTTTATTTAAAACAAATGTATTTTTTTTATCTGCCATTTTACTACCCATAAAATTATAACAACTCAACGTAGCTAGTATATCACGCAAAATGAGCCGATTCAATATACGAAAAGAGTGCAACTATTAATCGCACTCTTTTTTAATCAAATTTATTATTATTTTAGAACCGCACCCGTGCTAGCTGACGTTGTCAATTTAGCGTAACGTGAGAGATAACCATGCTTGATTTTTGGCTCTGGCTGCTGCCAATCAGCTTTGCGCTTAGCAAGTTCCTCATCACTTACCTCTAACTCTAATTTGCGGTTTGGAATGTCAATAAGGATAGTATCACCATCTTCAATAAGACCTATCGGACCGCCCTCCATAGCCTCTGGCGATACATGACCAACACAAGCTCCCTGACTAGCGCCACTGAAACGACCATCGGTAATCAGACCGACTTTCAGCCCGCGTCCCGTGATAACCGCTGTCGGATTGAGCATTTCCTGCATGCCAGGACCGCCTTTTGGACCTTCATAACGAATAACCACTACATCGCCATCATGAATTTCTCCAGCCATGATAGCATCACAAGCTGCCGTTTCCGAATTATAGCATTTAGCCTTACCTTTATAAGTAAGCATATCATCTTTTACGGCCGAAGCTTTAACTACTGCATAATCTGGCGCAAGATTGCCTTTTAATATCGCAATACCGCCTTCTTTACGATACGGTGCATCAACGCTATGAATAACTTCATTATTAAGCACCGGCGTATTTTTAATGCGATCACCCATCTTACCAGTTACGGTTAGAGCGTCTAGATGGATAAGATTTTTTTTCGAAAGCTCATTCATAACGGCACAAATGCCGCCAGCTTCATTTAAATCAACCATATGATGATGTCCGCCAGGGCTAAGCTTGGTTATATACGGAGTACGACGGGAAATTTCATCAAAGAGTGGCGCTGGAATTTCGATACCAGCTTCATGCGCGATGGCCGTCAAATGCAACACAGTATTTGACGATCCGCCAATCCCCATATCTACTGTAATCGCATTTTCAAAAGCTTCCCGAGTTAAAATATCACGCGGTTTAATATCATTTTTAATCAAATCCATGATAACCGCACCAGCCCGTTTTGCTAAAACCCGACGAGCACCGTTATAAGCCGCAGGAATCGTACCATTACCTGGAAGTGCCATACCTAAAACTTCCGACAAACAATTCATCGTATTGGCCGTAAAAAGACCGGCACAAGAACCACAGCCTGGGCAGCATTTTGACTCTAAGTCTGCCATTTCTTCAGCTGACATCTCACCGGCAGCAAATTTGCCAGCAGCCTCAAAAGCCTGACTGACACTCACATCACGACCATGAAAACGACCTGGCAGCATCGGACCGCCGGAAACAACCACCGCTGGAATATTAAGTCTAGCTGCTGCCATAATCATGCCTGGTACAATCTTATCGCAGTTTGGAATCAAAACCAGACCATCAAAGCCCGAAGCCATAGCCACAGCCTCAATAGAATCAGCAATCAGCTCACGACTAGCCAGCGAATACTTCATGCCGGTATGCCCCATTGCAATACCATCACAAACACCGATAGCCGGAAACTCCATTGGCGTACCGCCAGCAGCAGCCACGCCAAGCTTTGCAGCCTCAGCAATTTCACGCAAATGCATATGACCGGGAATAATCTCATTAAAGGAATTGCAAATACCAATTAACGGTTTTTTCAAATCATCCTCATCATAACCATTGGCATGAAACAATGAACGATGCGCACAACGGGTTGCGCCCTTTTTTACAATATCACTTCTCATTGCTAAACTCTCCTAACCTTGAGATCAAACTTCATCAAACGCAGCTAATGTCTGCACAGTTAGCACAGTTGATGACAAAATCTCTTTACATAGTTACAATTCTACCGCATTGTATTCACGAATACAAGTATTTTTGTGTCAGCATAATCAAAATCCAGTTATATATATATAACGATAGTATAAAATTTATTGTGTAATTATGCTAACATCATTGTTTGACCAGGACAGAATGACTTAACTATGGAAAAGAACTAACAACCTGTCGTTATTTTTTTATTTACCGCATTATAAAACCAGCGCCTTACTATAAAAAACACCGGCACTACTATAACTGCACTTAACATTAGAAAATAAATTTTTTCTACACTTAGCCAATCTGAAAAAAAGCCCAATATAATCGTAAGGCAAAAACAATCTCTAGTAGTAACAATGAATATATTTAGCAGCTGTCTAGCTGCTTTTTTATTATAACCATGATGACCTGCTATTAATAAAATATAGGCAATTGGCAATCCCAAAAATACAATCCAGCTACTTATTGCCACTCTAATCCCAATAAACCACAAGATACCTAATGAACCAGCCTCCGCCAATATTACTGACCAATAATCTGCGCTAATCAGCACAGCTTGTACAAACAAACGCATTTTATCAACTTGTGTCACTTTTTATTTACCTCAGGATTTGCTGTTTTTTCCATATTACTAAGCGCATATTCACAACACTGCTGAACCAAATTATTTACTGATACATTATTACTATCAGCTATCCTTGTCAGTTCATTTAACAGCATCACTGGTAACCGAAAAGTTTTATTCATCATAGCTTGATTTTTCTTTATCTTAAACATGCTTATCCCTGCTTTACAAAATAATCATAGGTGCGCTGCAAGCCTTTCAAAAGGCCCACTGCTGGTTTCCACATTAAATTATTTACAGCCTTTTCATTGCTTAACATCGAACGATAAATATCTCCCTCACGCACCGGACCATGCGCTATTGGTAATTTACATCCTGCTACTATGCCTAATATATCAACTAATTCATTCAGGCTAGTCTCTGTTTGAGTACTCAGGTTATAAACAGTATTCATCTTATCTGTTACCAACGCCTTACAAATGCCTGCTGCAATATCACCAGCATAAACAAAATCACGTGTCTGCTCACCGTCACCAAAAATAGTAATATCCTGTCCATTAGCAATGCGTTTAGCAAATATACTGATAACACCGCCTTCACCGCTATCTCCCTGCCGCTCGCCATAGACATTGGCAAAACGGCATATTACATAATTAAGGCCATACATTTTGTTATACAAAGCTAAATATTTTTCCACTGTAACTTTAGACAAACCATAAAACGACATTGGCTTTAATTGCTCAGTTTCCCGTATAGGTAAAACATTCTCAGCTACATCACCATACGCAGCTGCTGTAGAAGCAAAAATCACTCGTCTGACATTGCTTTTTCTAGCTGCTTCTAACACATGAATCGTTCCCAATATATTTTCTGTAGCATCAAATTCCGGATCTTTTATTGACGCATCCACCATCGTCTGCGCTGCCAAATGCACAATAGCATCAAATTGGGCAAATATGATCTGTTGAATTATATTATTGTCTCTAATATCCTGCTTCCAGAAGGTAAAGCCAGCACGTGGCAAATGCGACAAACTACCTGTCGACAAATTATCCAGCACATAAACCTCATCGCCATTAGCAATAAGCTGCCTAACTAAATGCGATCCGATAAAACCAGCTCCACCAGTAACTAAAACCTTCATAATATACTCCTCTCAGATAATCACTAACCTAAAATATTACTAACACAGCTGCCATTTGCGGAGATAAGCCTAACAGATACCTCTACCGGCACCTTCCCCGCGTGCGGGGAAGGTGCCCCTGCACGGGCGAAAGGGGGAAGTAAAGCAGGGAAAATTATATATGTATAACCCCCTATCGGTCCTAGCGGACCACTTTACCCTAAAAAAGGACAGCTATTTTATGTTGTAACCATGCCGTCCCCGCGTGCGTGCAGTAGTCAACACTTTTTGGACACAACTACATAAAAATTAATCACTTATTATTGGTTTTTTATACATTCAAGAGCAGCGCCTTGGACATCACTGGAATTGCAGGATGGCAG
>ERZ1034680.126-NODE-126-length-53431-cov-10.282168_pt1 | contig 53431 bp, 79 predicted proteins | sample MGYA00520639_ERZ1034680 | MGnify/ENA primary metagenome ERZ1034680 (study PRJEB33766, sample SAMN09781760) | gut metagenome | biome: gut microbiome | host: Homo sapiens | place: Madagascar | study: EMG produced TPA metagenomics assembly of the PRJNA485056 data...
TTCTTTAAAATATCTATCGACAAAACCTCCATGCCAAACGTCTGATCTTCTATAAGGTTCCATCCAAATATAACGTTTGCATTCGGAACACATACGTGGAAAAAGAGCGAACCGATTACAGGAAAATATCATTTCTCTTTACCCGTGATCAGCTCAGCATAAGGCAGACTTTCAATCCAATCACAGAATGTATGCCACTCGTCAAGTTTATGGTTATATCTGCTCTTGTAAATATTCGCCAATACCTCGTAATTCAGCATTACAGTACGTCGCTGATTATAAGAGCTTGGAAGGAGCTGGATCATCTGCCACCAATAATCCTTTTTTACACCGATTTTTCCAGCTTCAGGATTCAAATAGTCCTCTCGATACTTATTTAATAGATCAATAATTTCTTTAAGAACATTCAAAGATGTATGGTTCATATGTTCACAACTGAAATCCTCAAGCGTAAACTCCTTTGCTGCAATCTTGTGCATCGTAGAACAGGAATTAGCAACAGTGCCGACCTTGTACGTATCAAATTCCTTCCACCAATACAGCGGAGCGAGAATATCAACATACACGGTAATCATCCGCATGAACTTACGATGGTCTGTTCCGGCTTTACGAAGACGAGTCATGAGGTCGAGGTCGTTAGGACCAATGCAATACTGCTCTTTGTGTTTGCAATCCATACAGAACGAAGCATCCATTGTGCAAATATGACTATCACTCTTCTCCCAAGAGTTCATCGGATTGCGCATGCCTCTGATTGCAGCTTCCCAACCCATTACTTCGGTGTTTTCAATTTTGATCATTGTTTTTCTCCTTTTATTCGTTAGTCATTACAACTCTTGTTGTATCTGTAAAATAGGTGACGCCGTCAATCACAAGTTGTATTTGATCGCTATTATCATAATCGGTCCAAGTTTCCACTTTTCCTTCAACGCATTCTCCGTTAGGAAGTTCGATATACGCATAAGTAAATTTATATGAAATATCGATTACTTGTTTATTACAACCAGATAAAAAGACAGTTAAAATAAAGAATAGCATAATCAAGACGAAATTCATTTTATTATTTTTAATCATTGCTTATTACCTTTCATCAGCTTATCAAGTGCAGCTTCGGCTTCTTTTCTTGTTTTGAAAACATTTTCAAGATTTCTGATGTCAGTATATCTGAATGGACGGCAGTTAATATAATAACCATCATGCTGACCATAATCGATTATGAGGATGGGGTCTCCGATATCATAAGGAATGTCGATTTTCATAACTATTCTCCTTTCATCATGCTATTCTTATCTTTTTCATCCTGAAACCCACAATTCGGGCATTTGCATCCAGGATATTTACTGGGGTCTCTTACCTCTTCGCCACATACCGGACAAACCCAAGAATCAGCATTGTCAATCCAGTGGTCACATTTCGGCTTTAACACATCTTCGATAACATCTAAGACATCATCTGGAGGTACACTAATGCGCTTATGCGTAAATTCGTTTTTATCTTTAAGCTGACGCATCAGATCATCTTTCTTAACTTCAAGCATTCCAATCATTTCCAAAATGCTGAATCCGTCATTTTTAGCATCACAACGAATTGTATCACCGTCATCTTCAAATTTAAGAGAATAAGTGCTCATTATATGCCCTCCTTACCCGTAATTTTAATAGCGCGATGAAAGTTCTTTTTCTGCGTTTTCTTGCTGCCATGTGTTGCAAGGTGAACCACACGTTTGTTAGGACAAAGTGAAAGAAACATCTGTTTGAACCAAACGGTCCCTGCCATGCTTAAAACATATAATTTCTCAGCCATCTTTTTGATAAAATCGAGATTGTCAAAATGTTCGCCCATAATTGTTTTCTCCGTAATAATGTTGATTATCGTTGTCTAGAATCGCTTCAAATCGCTCAAAGTCACAGCTATTTGAATTTTCAAGTTCGGCGGCAGTATATTTAAGGAAATGAATTACTTCGTCTTTACTGAACATTCGATTTTTTCCATGAATATTAACACATGGGCCATCCTTATTAATAATTAACATAAATTGTTTCATGATTTATTCCTCCTGATTTGGGTATTCTATTAAATCAACATAATAATAAGCGTCTGATACTGCCCAGGCAAACCACGGACTATACGCAAGTTCTTTTCCCTTAGAAACATCTTTATTAAAATCTGTAATTTCTTTATATAAATATTCTTTCGATAATTTGTTTGAATAATCCATCTCATTAATTTGACAGACTATTGATTCTCGCTTCCTTTCAAGTTTCTCTAACTTATTTAGGGAAAATGCCCTATTAAGAAGTATTGTAAATGTCATCAGGATATAGAGAGTTGCAAATAAAGTTAAAACTCCAACCATAATGGTCATAATGTGGTCGCTACTGTGAAAAGATAGTATTCTCACAAGAACAAATAAACCAATAACGATTGCACTGATTATTAAATACGATACCATAACTCATTTCTCCTTAAAATTAACAGGTTTTTGCGACTGAATATTACCGCCTTCATTTAGGCAATCATTACAAGGGTCTTCGCTCTCCTTTCGTTTGTAATATTTACATTTGGGACAATATTTTTCAAAATCAACAATTTTATAAGGATATTCCATAAATATCACCCTTCTTCCGATACTGCTGCATTAAAATCAAAGTGCTCGTTCATACATTTGGCCCTCCAGTATTCGGCCATTTTTCGTTGATGAGCAAGTTCATCTCCTCGTTCTTTGGCCTTTGCTTCCCAATATCGAGCATCCTTCGTTTTAATTTCCAGAGCTTTATGCAGGTTATCATTTTCAAGAATCTTGTTTCCTGCATTCAGTCCAATAGTTGTCATGGCTGCTACGAAACCGATAACAACACCCGTTAATACTTCAATCATTGTGTTTCCTCTTTCCTTTTAAAATAGCTGCAAATATTATCATCCGAGATATAGATATCAAGCATCCAGTAAATTGATTTTTCAAGCATGCATTTTCCTAAATAAATTAAATCTGGATAATAAGCTTTTACGGGATTAAAATATTCGCAATCTTTGCATGAAACTTTCATAATTCCTCCAAAGAAAAAAAATAAAAGACCCAGCGAAATCGCCAGGTCCATTTTTGTTTAATAATTATTTAAGGTCAATATATTATACACAATCCAAGTAACTGTTTCGAGTTTATCCGCAAACTCTAAACGGTTAATACGAAGTTTACCAATGATCGGCATATCGCTATATAGACCCGGTTCATCTCTCCGAATAGTAAGTGTAATCCAGTTGCTATTGCCGTTTTCAGGCAACTTATCAATTGCGAAACAGATACCATCATCAGAGTACCCAATCTTTCGACAACAGTCATAATCATTATTTTCATACACCGTTTTAATCAAAGCGGCTCGAATTTTTTCTTTGTCATAGTATACCATATTGTATACCTCCTTTCACTATAGCCGATGATTATTTCGCGTAGCAACGATAATTTGCATAAAGTTTTTATAATTCCTCCTTATAAAAAATAAAGACCCCATGTTTTCATAGAGCCTTTATTAACTTTAAAAGATTTTCACTCCTGAAACAGCGCAATAATTTTTGAAATCTACATAATGCGCATAATCGTCGTGTTTAAGTGTGTACTCTAAATCTCGCTTGAGGTTTTTCTGATTATCAACAGCATAAACATGCTCAACATTCGGGAATCTTCCCTTCAATGTCATCGCAGTATTTATGATATTCTTAATCGAGATATCTTCCTCATTCAAGAAATACCAGCACAGAATTTTATAATTTTTATGCACATCAGCAAATCCATACAAATAAACCTGTTTCATATAAGGTCACTCCTTTCACTATAGGACATGACTATTTCGCGTAGGAGCGATAATCTGTCATCTCATTAAAGTCTCTCTTTTCATCAATGCATTTTGCAATTCTAATATCAATCGGAGAACGGCTTTTTAAGTGATAATAGAATAAATCCTTATAGGGGGTGTTCATTCGATCTATCCTCCCCCGCGCCTGTTCAGTGATTTTGTAACTGTAATTTAAACTAAAAAATATCATTGTATCAGTTTTTGTGCAGTTCCATCCTTCGCAAGATGCATATTGGACTAGATACACCCACTTATCACTGCTTGGGATTGACTCATGCTTATGTCCATTATATTGAGCAATTGTTTTATCCCCATAATCAAGACCCAAAAGACTATTTAATTCAGGGTCAAAATTGTAAAATATAATCGCTTTATCGTGATTTTTTAAGATGTTAAGCAATGCATCAAGTCGTGATTGGTCGCAGTTTACAAGTCTTCTTGTAATATAATAGAGTTCAGCCACATTAACGATTGGAGCTTCCGAGTAAGGATTCCAACGATTTTTCCATATATTTTTGTACTCATTTTTATTGTAATCGCAATAGATGTCCATATGATGGCTCGTGGTCTGTCGTTCAAAATCCATCGGTACCAAAATGCTTCGTCGGTATCGATTTAATATTCCGGTATTAACATAATGGTCAATTTTAGGAAATTGCACTCGTGCGTCATAAACAATATGCTTATTGGAAAAATCAGTTTTATTTTTGTAAAAGCCATTTGCAATAAATACAGGAATATAATCGCTGTAAGTATCCCCTGGCGTTGCGCTTAGAACAATCCAATCATTTTTATTAGCGATTTTCAGGAAGGATTTTACCCAGGCCCCATATCCCGTAACATGGTTTTCGTCAAAAATAAAGAATGCCCCATAGATGTTCTGATATTTTTTGATATTATTCCAGCTGTCGATTACTACTACATTAGAATATAAATTTGTTTCAGAATCTGTCGAAAGAAGAAATGGCGCTAATTCTTTTTCCCATTCTAATGTATTTCGCTTATGCGCCGTCGTAATGATATAAAGATTTTTAATCCCGATATCATCCATTGGCATATAATCTGTTTCTCCGGTTAAGCTGGAAATATCGCCACCATTTTGCAAATAATAATAGCTTAATGCTGTAATACTTTTACCGGAGCCAACGCCACCACAAAGGATGCAGCCGTTCTTCATTTTTGATAAAGCCTTTAATTGATAATCTCGCAGCTGTATCATTTTGGTACCTTCCCAGCAATAAATTTATGCACATTTACAACCGCAACATATCCTTCATCTGGAAGCGTTGCTTTTGGCCCATACCAAATCCAGAGAGTCCCAAACGATTCGGCAAATCCATCTTCCTTTTTGAATTTATTCAAGTATTCCGCTTTATAATAAGCGCGGATATTTTCAAACACCGATTTAGACACTTCAACCGCTTTACAATCAAAAAGGGCATTTTCATCATAAACTTTATCGCCAAATCTTAATTGCACAGCAAGGAATTTATAAAAATCTGTAATACCGCAAAAACATTCATCGGATTCCATTTTTATTTTCACTTTATATTTTGGGGTTCCAAATGTAACTTTAGACATTAATTATCATCTCCAATCAGAAACAGAGCAAATACGAATAATGCCGCAAAAAGCAATATAAACATTTTGGGAACGAATTTAATAACAAAAACGAAGAATGCCGTCATCACCGGTAAAACAACGCAAATAACAAATAGTAGTGCAAGAATTAAACAACCCAAGAATTTCTTCATACAGGTTTCTCCTTCAGTAATTCATCTGCTTTATGGAACATAACCCTCATGCGCCATACATCGTTAAAAAACATCGGCATAAACCAATAATTATCCAGTTTATCTCCCGTTTTTATCGGGTCAGTAAGGCTATTTCCGATTTTTATATAGCCCGCAGCTCCAATGATCGAAAGTTGAATATATGCCATAAGTCCAGCAATCATATCAATATCCTGACCAACGACAAGTGTATGATTTTGCCAGGAAATGCGCTCATTTTTAAGTTCGTCTGCAATGTTCCAACATTTTGCAATTAGTAATGCGCCTGACCCACAGCATTCATCGCAAACACCAACATAGCCTTTTTCATCAATAATCTTTTTAACATCTCCTCCAGTTAGCATTGCCATTAGCTGGCAGACCGAGTAAGGTGTAAAGACTTGGCCTTTGGTATTATCTCCAAAATCCATCATCATAAAAAGCTCTCCGAGTACATCCTGCCGCGGATTTCTATCGATTTCGAGCCATAAAAGAGCCAAAAGGTCTGCAAATTTATTGACATCTTCCTTTTTATATGTTTTAATTCTGTCCATATACATCTTTTCTCGTTCTGCATAATGAATTCCATCAACGCGATTAGATAACGAGCAAGCCGAAAGCACAATAAAGTCCTCCCAGACTTGAAAACGATGTTTATAAGGGGCCATCGAATTAAAAGTTTTTTTAAATTCTGCTTTATAGTCTTTTATTGGTTCTTTTTGTTCAGAGTTCTGATTAGTTTCTTCTTTTTTAACCGGATTGGTACGAACCGGCTTCTTATTTTCACGTTTTTCCGGTATTTCCCATTTCGCAGCAGATGCTAAAACGTCCTTTAACGTGAATTTTTTCATTATTTTCTCCTTTACTAAAGGGCTGCTGCCGTAACAACAGGCAAATTCAGGCCATTTACCGGGGTTAATCCCCCAGCACCCTTAATGTCAGATAATTATGTTAAAATTTAGAACGGCAGTTTCGAAAGATCAGTGCCTTCATCGTCAGATTCATAGTCGGCATATTTCTGAGAGAATCGATTTTCTGCCAGAACGATGTATGCTTCTTTAATACGGGCCGAATAGCACATCTTTTCATCCGGCTGGCCTTCATGCATGAGAGTAGGACGGCCAAGAATCTCAAGGTCAGCGCCAATAATATCAGCCGTATCGAGCATCGCGAGGGATTCAGCATTCAGTTTCCGTTTCTTATTACTTACGATTACCCAAATATCAGGCATACTATCGTCATATACCTTAATTTTGAGCTTCAGAGTATAATATTCCGGCTCAGTAACGTCCGGATCACGGCTCATAACCGGCTTAACGAACCAACCTTCGCTAATCAGCTGTTCAGCAAGGTCAAAATCATTAATGCGAATTGTACAGAAACGGCTACCCTGAGCATTAAAGCGGCTCGCACGGCCGCTAAAGTTACGCCAACCACCAGGAAGAATGGTGGTGTTTTCAATGCTGATATGGCCCCAAGGCATTTTCTTTTCGTTCATCATAATAAATATCTCCTTTAAATTAATAAATTACATGAAACAGACTAAGTGGCATTCCTTTTCCAGATAAATCTTTTACGCCGACACTGAACATAAACGGATACATCATTGGAGCAATTCGGTCGGTATAATCATTTTCCTCAATAGGACTTTTACCATAAGTCAGTCGATAGTAACGGTTTACTTTGTTCCATTTTTCGTTTTCGTTTGTAATAAGATCTTTAAGCTCTCCGGTATAACGAACTCCGGTTGCTTTTCGCAAATTCTTGGTTTCAAGAATAAAGAGCTTTTCAAGTTCTCGTTTTACGGTGGGATCACGAATTTTGTACAAGAGGGTTGTTGCATCAAAAATTTGTTTGGCAGTCATCGGTACTCTCCTTTATAAAAAAAATAAAAGACCCAGTTTTCACTGAGCCTTTCTCGTTATAGAATTTGATAATTATGCGATAATATCACCGTCACAGTTACCGTCAACGCACATGAAACAATTCGCGTCGCCGTATTTATCAATAGTTTCAATGGCGTCATCAACCAACTTTTGATAGTAACGTTTGTCAATACAGTCTTCTTTTTTGAATGCTCGTACCATTTCTGATTCAAGCCATCGATAACCACTTGTTCCGGTAACAGCATAGTTTTTACCATTCTGGACGCGGTACAAAATACCACCGCCACAACCTTCTTTAATCGGACAGAATTGTCCAACTCGTCCTACAAATTTAAGATTGTGGCCTTTTGCAATATCATCAAGAAGCTCTTTGGGAATTTCTTTTCCAGCTTTTTTAATTTTCGCAGCTTCTTTTTCAAGATTTGCAACTTCCGGATACCCCTCGTTCATATCGAGGAAAATATCACCTGCTGTTACATTCTTGGTTTCACACAGATCTTTGAACTCGATTGGCTCCTTGCTAAATAGTGTCTTAAACACATAGGGCACTGCGAATTGTGTTCCCGTTGCTGTCCATTTGTTATCTTTGGTATAAGCAACATATACAGCGTCATTTACAAGGCACATCTTTTTGTATTCAGATTCCACTTCAAAGTCATAGCCATATTTCTTACCAAACTCGATAATAAACGCTTCTGTTTCAGGACTTGGATTATCAATCTTAATCGAGTCTGTTTTAATATGAACCACATGAATGCCTTTTTGTTCAAGCTGGTGCTTAAGTTCTGTCATAAACAGTGCACCACGTTTTGCAACAATATTGTCAACATTTCGTTCATCCCGGAACAAATTGGTAAAGTGTGCTGCGGTAAGACCATAAACCGAGTTAATTACGATTTTCAGTGCACCTGCCAAGTTCTTCAGTTCATCATCAGAAGCATCAGCATACTCTGCGAAGGCTCCTCCAAATAGCGTTTGAAGTGCTGCTTTATCCCGGTGCTTAATTGCAATACGAGCATCAACCAGTTCTTTAAATCGTGCAGTATACCGGTCACCAAAGAGATTTAAAGCGATGATGCTATGCGGATGCATTGAAGCAACATCAAACGTCTTCACGTTGTACCAGATACCATAATCAGCATAGACCTTACCCCCTTCCCCCAAAATATCATCGCGATAGGTTGACTTACCGTTCGCAAATTCATACCCGGGGAAATGGTTCCACTCATGGTAAACTCCAACACTGTCCCCCATTTTATAGCTCATACCGGTTGCAAAATTGGTGTAAACAAACTCCTTTTGAGGATTTTTATCTCCCTGAAAGATTAGTTTTCCGGTGAGCTGATTATTGGTATCATTTGGAGCCCCGTTTGAAATTTTAGCCAAGGAGCAGCGAGCATGGAAATCATCCTGAATCTTTTCATAATTAAATAGTGCTTCGGTTGCAAGTACGTCGTTATCACAGTATTCAGCGACTTTAGGCCACAAATCTTCTGGTACTGGCTGGTCCCAAGGCAGGCCAAGTTCCTGATGGTGAATTCCAAGAGAAATCTCCCACTTTTTTAGACTCTGTTTTTTCTTTGCAAAATCATAAATATCGGTATAGCTCAAATTATACGCTTCACCAAATTTGGCATTTGGACTTTTATCCACAATGATTTTCCGCGAAAGCTCATAAATCTGCTCTGGGGTATAACCAATCATACAAGCGTAAATCATATGATTATCGTAATCCCGGTTATTAAACCCAACCAGACGATAATGCGTAATCATTTGCTCTATTTCTGCCGGCTTCGGGTTAATCATTCGGATAACTTTCTTTCCTTCACCAGCCACCTTATAATTCACCAAGAAAAGATTTGGGAATACTTCAACATCATAAAATGCAATCGGAGCTTCTTCCCAAGGTACGGTTTCTGATGGTTCGTCCGATTTAAAATGCATCTCATTTACCAGCGCAACACAAGCATTCGCCTGATGACTAGATGATAAAGCAAATGCCTGAATGTCTGGTCGTAAATCAGTCACATCATAATGCACGCCTTGAGCGTATGCTTTATCAAGGATGTGTTTAATGTGTTGAATCGATGGCGTTGTATTCGGGTGGATTTCTTTTGCAAGATTTCGTTTGATTGTCGTTCTGATACCTTTTTCGGTCGTAACGACATTCATATCTAGCATCTTGTCCTCTCCTTTCAGCGGAAGTCCGGATGAAATAGTAGCAATCGGTACGTCATTGCATTTCGTCAGCATTCGCCGCAGACTCGAATTACCCGTATAAACTTTAACCTCAATATTATCGTCATAAATTCTGGAAAGTTTTGTGGGGTCACCAGAATAAATGTAATGCAGATGAATTCCTTTTCCGGATTTAGACGTTTCGGCATAAGTTTTCGGCCATTTGCTTGCGGCAACCAAATTCTTCTCAAAACTTTTAAATCCAGATTCATCTTTAAGATCAAAGTCAATTACGATATGGTGTTCGTCGGGCAACTTGATATAGTGAAGTTTATGCTGATCCAAATCCCGCAATTTTGTTGTAACCCTAAACCATTTCATCATCGGTTTATCGTCTGGAGTTGCATATTGCGCAGGACAGTCCGCCAAAATATCACCCAAAAGCGAATGCTGCTCTTTTAATTCAATCCAGTTTTTTTCGGCAGGGGGGTCGTTTTTCTCCTTCCTCCCCCCGTCCTTAATAACAACTGTGTTAAATTTATTTCCATCAAAATTATAGTAGTAGCCTTGTGTCATGCTACCATCCTCGTTTTGATGTCGTTCTTCATAGTCCTTAAAGTAATTTTTAAGTTCCTCTTTAAACTGTCGTTTTGTATATGGATAACTGACTCGCGCCTCATCGCAATATCGATTGTACATTTCCCATGCAGTTTTTAAAGTCGTACAATTTTCGCGATTAAAGACATAAAACGAATCCTCGACAAAATTAAAGAAGTCGTTGGATGCCCCCATCATATTAATCGGAACATAATCATCATAATATTCTGGATCTTCCAAATAGACTTGTTTGCAGTGCCAGGCAATCGCTCCAAGTTCAAAGTCCATCTTTTTGACAGCTTCGTTGTATTTCCGTATCGGAACCTTATTGCCAGTTGGCGTCACATCAATTAGTCTTCGGATAATACCCGATTTTGCATCACTGATTCGTACCGGCTTATTGGTGCCCATAAACAAAAAAGACCGGAATCGATTTGAATATGCGGATTTAAACTTCTCGTTTACGGTCATCAATTCGTGTGAAACAAGAGAATTTAGTCTTGTATTATCCTCAATTCGACTCAAATCTCCATCGTGCTGAATGGCAACCAAGGGATTTTGTTTAAAAGATTCCAGCGCAAATGCATTATTAGGATTACCGAGCGCCTTAGCATCGAATACCGAGTAATATCCATCGAACAATTTTTGAATCAGATTTAGTACCGTTGATTTACCAGAACCGGGAGGACCATATAGTACCTCAAATTTCTGGATATTTTTAGAATCGCCAGTAACAATCGCTCCAATCGCCCATTCAAGTTTTCTGCGTTCTTCTGGAGAATACAAAACACTCATTAGGCTGTCATATGCGGAAATATCACCCTCTTCGATTGGATAGCTTAACTTCTTTGTAGCATAATCGGATTTTTTAATTTCCTCGTTGGCAAATATCACCCGTTCATCAAGCATCTGGTAGTTATCCCGGCATTGTCGCTGGCAGTATTTGTGCCACGCATCGATGCTGCCGGTTCTTGCATTCCACATCCACTTGACGGCGATTTTGTCTTCTGGATGCCGTTTTTCTACTTTAACGTATTCGCTTTGAAGTTCAGCATCCACCATATTAATAACATCTTCTTCGTCCGCAGACCATAGGCCACGTTCCTCAACCCAAACAGCATAAAAATCGCTGCCTCGAATCATAAGATCTTTGGAACGTTTAATTACAAATATCGGATATACTTCCCACTCGCCTTTTTTGATCTGCTGAGACGTAACTCTCAGAAAATCAAGCATTACATTATTTTTCCTCCTCATGATGCATGCTGCACTGGCAAGACCGTTCCTCTAATTCCTGGATTTTATTCTGGAGTCGGATCTTATCGAGTTCATTCCCCAAAATATAAACTGCAATAGCAAAGCCCATAACACCGGTCAGAGTGCCATTACGCCGTACCGCTTTCGCCAGCTGATGAGTAAAATCATCATTTGCTTGCAAAGCACGAGAAATGGCACGAAAACTTTTTGCAGCTTGGCGATTAAACATATCCTGATAGAAGTTCATAATAAGTTTCTCCTTTAACCAATTTCATTTAGGTACCAATACATCTGGTACCAAATTTCTACTGTTCGCATATCTTTTGGCGGATTTCGTACAAAAAATAGACCACCTTTTCCTTTTGGAGAATATCGATGGTCCATCCAACGCATTAGAATTGCATCAATAAATGCTTCATCATAATTATCGTTAATCATTCCGCCAAGACCCAAAGTATCGATCATGTTCCAAAACCAAAGTCCAGTTCGGTTTCCAATATCGGTATTATCCATAATGGTTTCTTCGCATCGCAGACTTAGGGCAATCATCATCTCAAGAACAGAGCAATCTCGGCAGTCAAGAGCATTTGCAACCTCGGCCTGCGTATAGCCAAGTGCGCTTCCATATCGATACCGCAAATCGCATCCATCCTCCGAACGGTTCGCGTCCATTGGAATATCCCAACGGAATGTTATTTCGTTCAAATGTCGTAATAGTCTGGAATAACTATCATTTTTTGTAACTTTTCGCACAAGCCAATGATAGTACCCATCCCGAATATCTTCTACAGTCATTCTTCCTCCCTTTTAAGGGCGACCACTGTTTTTAGAATAGTTGTCCGAGTAATTTTCTTCATCCAACAGAATTTCATAATCCGTTTTCAGTCTATCGTTTCGGACAAATACAGAATCATCTTCATATTCCCCAAAATGTCCAAGGGATTCAAAGCCAATACTTTGCTGAATCTCAGTGTCGTCCATCATTTCATTATTTTCGTCAGCCACAATTTTGTCTGCATAAAAAGTAAGAGTAATCTTGTCATACTCCTCGATTTCTCCAAATTCTTCAGGAGTAATAACGTAAGGCTCATTGCGAGAAGGAACCGACATCGATGAATAATCGGCGTAACCACATTTTTCAATCTCGGATTGAATGCTGGAGGTTTCAACCAAAGGCTTATCCACAGTAGGTTTTTCTTCCGTTTCTTTTTTACGGAATACTCGTTTTGGTTTTACCCCAGCTTTTTTCATGGCGGTATCATACTCTTTTTTAGCCTCGTCGATTGCTTCATTGGCAATTTTAGTATATTTTTTCCGGCTCAGATACCAACCAATACCGCCGCCAATTACAGTTCCGACCAATGCGCCAATCAAGATTCCTAGTTTATTCATCGTTATCATCCTCTCGTATTGTTATGACTGTTGCTGCCAAGCCTGCAAATAATGCAGAAGTACTCAACAGCAATCCGCCAATAATATGCCGTTTGCGTTTAGAGTCAAGAATGTAGTCAAGCATTGCAACGATGTTGTCCAGCCCTTCCATGTTTTACGTCCTTTCCGCCGGTCAATACAGCCACGCCACCAAAAAAACACAGACCTGCCATACCAGCAAATGCGTAAGAAACGGTTTCCAAAATCTTAGCCATAATTCTTCCTCCTCCCAGCAAATATCACCCATTAAATCATGTCAATAATCGGACCATCAACATTAAAGTCAAGCAGAATCGAACGCTCGGCACCATTTACAAAGTCACGATTTGCCTTACGATAACCATTGTAAATACCAAAATCGATAAAGCTATCTCCGTTCGACTTCTTTGGATCGTAAATCCAACCAACAATCTGCCCTTCACGAGTACGGTCGATACCGAGGCAATCATAAACATCATTCAGGAACAAATATCCTTGTGCTTTCAGTTTATTATTGCAGTAGTTCTGCTGATTGGTTAGGAATAAGAGGTTGTAATCAGCAGATTTTTCCCAGTTCGGATTGTATTCATCAAAGAATTTGGCATACGGAGACCAATTATTGCCAAAGGTTTCGACCAGTTTCTTTTCGGTTACATCCTCACCCTTGTCGTTGGTGGTCTTTTCCTCAATTTCTTCAAGCTTCAGACCGTATTTGAATTTCTTATCAGCAGCCTCGCCGAGTTCTTTTACAACATTGGCACGATAGTTCTTAAACTCATCACTTACTGCACAATAAGCACCAACAAGAGCAACGTGGCGCTTACGCAGGATATTGTGACCAACGCAAATCAGCGCAATAGAAGCCGCACCAACTGCAATACTCGGGCCATAAAGCTTACCAAGTTTTACAGCAGTCTGACCAATCAGAATTGCTTTATCCTTCTTAGCATCCTCTTCGCTGTAACGGTCAGAGTAAGTCGGATCAAGAGCGTTCGACTTAATCATATCCATCTTATCATTAGCATCAGTAATGATTTCTTCAACTTTAAGTGTTGCCTTGCAGGCCATAACGGCAGCACCAATACCACACCCGATACCCGCAATCACCATAATTTCGGGGGATGCTTTTTTAACTTTCAGGCCGGTAACTTTAGCGGTGCGCATTACGTTTTCAAAAATATTAGCGATTTTCATTTGTGTCGTACTCCTTTACAAAGATGTCTTTTTTATCATTCAAACTCAGCAAATGATTCAAATACCAAATGGCTTTCTTAATGTCTTCCTCGCCATTTTTATGTTTTGCCCTGACAATATACTTCAGTGCATTCCCTACATCAAACGCTGCTACTCCACTGTATTCCTTCGACACCGCAGCAATAATGTCGATTGCTTCCATCCCATTAAGCTGATAATGGTCAGGATGATTCACATGTTCCAAAATATCACCCTCACTTCAATGCCTTGCATCTCGGCAAATCGAGAATCCATCCATCACGATCGCGAACAGCTCTAGCGCCGGAAATGTCAGTCCAGCCAAAATCGTTATCCGTTTCTCGAATCAGATCTTCTCGGCCACACATATCATACAAATCAAGTACCGTAACCCAGCCAAATTCTTCAATACTGACTTCCATGCTTTCCAAAACATTATCAGCATCCATTTTTGTGGGCAGTACAATGTCATCAATCTGGTATCCGCGACGAATTCGTGCTACAGGCGGGGTTTTGGTAGTATTAGAGTTGTCATTTCTGTCGTAATAGGAAGAATACGAGGTATAAGATACTCTCGCATTGCTACTCCGTCTTGGTTTTGCGTTAGGCCCCCAAATTAAAGCCCTGCCAGCATCACCAAGAAAATCAATCACACCGGAGAAGCTTTCATCCAGCATTTTCTTTGCTGCTGGAATAAAAATATTGGTGAAAATATATTCTTCAATATCTTTTTTATTGTCCAGTGCAAACAAAGATTTAATCTGCTGACCTAGTGTTTTTTTTCTGGCCGTTGCGCTGCCGGTAATAACTTTCTCCATTCGTGGTTTTTGCTTTGTGGTTCCGGTTTTCTCTTTATGACTATTACCGGGAAGATTGTTATAATCCATATCGTACCTCAAAGTTTCTTAATTGTTCCGGGCAATCGGATAATAGTATTTGGCGCAAGTCCCATCTTCTTTTTCCATCGATAAGTTAGATTACTTCGCGCCTTTTTCTCACTAATTGCCCAGGTTGTTGCTTTTTGCGCTGGGTTCTTGAAAAGAACGCTCATAATATGGACGCTTTCTAGTAGCATCGTCATTCAAACTTTCAGAGACATATTCAAGAATAATTTTTCTCGTACGTCGCTTAATCTCATAATTGATTGCGTATTTAACGGCATCGCTTTTCGTTGCAATTTTTACGAGTCCAATTCCACCAACAATAATTCCAACGGCTACACCGGCAGTAAAAGCTCCAAAAGATTTCATAATTATTCTCCTTTGTATTTATCGTGAAAATAAATTCATAATGGCATTCTCTACTCGTTCCATGCTTTCGGTTTGCCATTTTGCATAGTCGTCTACCAAAGCATTTTCACGTTTTATGCATTCATCTCTTGAAATTTTGTTTCTTTTTTCTTTCAATTTAAGAATACAGAGCTTAATTTCCGATTTAACCCATTCAAGTTTATTACCAATTTGGGCCGCAAGATAAACGATGCAAAAATTGATTGATTTCATAATTAGTCCCTCACAATTCTTAAATGATAGAAATATCACCGGACAAAAGAAAAAAGGAAACCCTATGTTTCCATAGAATTTCCTTTTGAGCATTCCAATTATTCTTCAGGTTCTTCCTCCTCAGATTCTTCAACAATTTCAGTCTCTTTCCAAGGGAATCGTCCAGAGTGATGTCCGTCTTTTTGTTTCAGTTTCCTCAAAGCCTCCTTGCCCTTGTTAAAGACAAATCGTCCAACGGTAATACCGCCGACAATCGCCAAACCAAGTACAACGAGACCAGATTTATCATCATTCTTTTCTTCCGTAACCGGAGCAGTCTCTTCAACGATTTCCTCGTTCATAACCTTGTTTTCGTCCATAGTAATAATCTCCTTTTATAAAAATAATTTTGGATTTTTACTCCATTAAAGGGGCTGAATATTTCGCGTATTGTTAAAAATTGTCATAGTTGTAGTCAGGACCGTTTGCGTAACTGACTACAAGACACGGTTCGTCATTAAGGTCTTTTGCAATTCCGGTAGAAATATCAACCTTCATCAACCCACCAAAATTAAAGGACCACCCGAGATCTTCACCAATAGGCAACTCTTCCAGCCCCAATTCTGTACAGAAAGTGTTAAAGCTGGCCTGACCTTCCGTATTAAGGATGGAATTCACTTCGTTTTCAGCTTTTTTAATTGCATTGACAGAAGACCGAAAATATCTCCCGCTCACAACTTCATAGCAAAGTGTATTACCGCCAGTAGTTGAGATAATCTCTTGCTTTGAAGGAGGATTATTCTCAATTTTCTTAACAGCCACAGCATCTTTAATCTTCTCAAATTGTTTCGGCGTTGTAAGTTCTTCAGCCGTTTCCTTAAATTCCTTCAAATTAGCTTCAGACAGGGCATAGGCAGCGACCAGCGCAGCATGTCGATGAATGCTCATGCTATTCGCACCAATCAAGCAAATGGTAGAAAGCGCCGCGGTAATAAAAGCAGGGGCATATACCTTCAAACCGGACTTTACAATTTCAATCTTTTCCGGTTCTCCAGTTTCGCACAAGGATTTTCGTACCAGTTCATATTTAGGGGTCGCTTTATAGACCAAATATCCACTCGTCCAAAATCCACAAATACCAGCAACCGTCAGAATTGTCGGCATATTCTTCTCCACTTTTTTAGAAATATTTTTGAGCATTGTTTTGCAGTTCATATCGTTCTCCTTAAAAAAAAGAAAAAAGAGAAAGGGCTTGTTCAGCCCTCGCTCTGTTTATTGAGTTCGTTAAACTTCTTTTCAACCAAATCGTTTACTCGTTCTTCTTCCTCCTTTTCATCAATAAAGGTCTGCGCTGCTTCCAGCAACAAACCGCCAATGGTTAAGACTCCACCAAGAATTTTCAATGCGCTTAGTTTCATTAAAATCACTCCTTTCATCTAAGGACTTGATTATTTCGCGTTAAGATTTTTATATTTTTTCACGCAATATTCTGACGCAAACCAATCTTCGTTAAAAGGCTCAAATCCGTGCTTTTTCTTAAAGTATCTACAAATTGAATTCCATTTCATATTCTGATTTGCGAGAATCTTAATAAAATTCGTGCTCATACCGTGATTCATTTCTTTTGCAATACGGATTGCCTCACGGTCCAAATCCTCTGCCAAATTTTGTCCGATTTCGTTCAGCGCTTCCGGTTTATCGTTGTATCGGCAAGCATCTATCACAGCACTCATATATTTGGCGTAATATTCTTTTGATGTCATACTTAATAATCCCACTCCAATTTCGGTCTCGGTGTCACCTTGTAATCCATTACAAGAATCGGCCGCCCATTATCGTCCAGCTGACCAGAAAAACTTAAATCAAGTAGATGGTCAACGGTCCAACCAATCGAATCTCCCATTTTTACCATATTCAGCCCAAGCTGAGAGTAAAATTCATTCTGGCTTGCAAATCCATCGCCAGAAACGATACACTGATTGATGTCGTTCTGAATCCGGCGAATCGTTTCGCGGTCGGACTTGAACTTTTGTCCACTCAAACAGTCGTAGCACCAAATATCACCGTCCCCAGTCATAATCACGTCATTTTTGGGAACAGGATTCTCCTTTACCACTTTCATTGCACTCTGGTCAATAACTTTCTGCTCATCATCACCAAGAATGTTTTCAGTTGCTTCCCGGTATCGCTTAAATGCACTCTCACTCAAAGCATATGCACTCGCAATTCCGGCCAGTCGTTTTGCGCTAATTCGGTTCGATGCTACAATGCAGGCAACAGATGCTGCGGTCATTGTAACCGTTGGAATATAGAGCTTCCACGTTTCTTTTACAACGTCAAGCTTAGTCTCAGGTTCTTTTTCTCTCACAATCTCGCAAGCTTTAATCGTAGCTTTTCCACACATAATAACGCTGCCGATTGCACCTACTGCCCCACAAATTGTTAAAATCGTAGGAGCATTTTTTACGATAGCTTTTTCGGCCATTTTACTAGCAGCTTTGATAGAAGCCATATTGAATTTCATGATAATATTCTCCTTTTTATAAAAAAAGTAAGACCCTATGTTTCCATAGAGTCTTAAAATAAACCTTAGTTTTCGTTAGATTCGTCTTCTACTTCCTCAAGACTTGCACCGTTATTCGGGTCATAAATGATGGTTTCTTCATCCTCGTCATCACCGGATTTATGATGTCTCAACATCGCGCCAGCCAGAACGCCAGCAGCCAATGCGCCAAGCACAATAAAACCAGTTTTACCAAAAGATTTCTTTTTCATCTCTTTGTTCTCCTCGCAATCTTCTTCAATTTTCTTGATTTCTTCAGTAGCCATAACATAATCTCCTTTCAAATTGTTAAGGTTTCCATTATATAGCCTGATTTTTTCGCGTAAAAAAAAAGAAGAGCCTGTGCTTTCACAGACTCCGTTGAGTTACTTTATCTCTTCATCTTATTTTCAATAGAGTATTTAATTTGATTAGCCTTTGTAGCTACCATTTCTCGAACTTCAGGAATAGACAATACGGCAACAACCGCAGATACTGCGGGAACCATGATTTGTCCAATCCAAAGCCGTGCTTCACGAGAAGCTTCAATTTGTTTGTAAGTCATAATAAATCCTCCAAAAAATATAGTAGAGATTTCTCTCGCAAGAGAGTCTGATTATTTCGCGTAAAAAATAAGAGCCATCGTTTAAAATAGCTCTATATTTTTAGAATTACTTCGCCTTACCTTTCTAGTAATATCCCAATACAAGCAATGGGAAATACCACAATACGGCAGAATCAATCAACCCATCAATGCAACCCAAACCAAACGCTTTTGCGTAGGCATGTTTGTCAGTCTCAGGATCGAGTTGATTCATTTTGTCGTCAGTCCAATCCAATACCTTGTGAATAATACTGTTCATAATAAACCTCCTAAGTTTCATTCTTCACTATAGCACTTGAATTTTTCGCGCTAAAAAGAAAAGACTCTGCGAATAACAAAGTCTAATCTTTTTTCTAACTGGTTTCTTAGAAAATCCACCGCAGAAATTTTCGAATCGCGTTTAATATCCACTTGGCACCGCAAATAAATGCGCCAAACAGGGCAATCAAACCCAATGCAAAAATCACCATAATCAGTAAAAATTCCATAAGTATAACCTCCTATAATTAGTTTTCATCATAGGAAATGATTATTTCGCGTGTAAAAAGCAAGAGCCTATGTTTCCATAAGCTCTATATTTTTAACAGGGGCCAATCCCCATTAGAAGTACCGCACACGTTACAATAATCATGATAGACATAAATAATCCTCCTATATATCAAAACAGTGTAGTTTTATTCTTCATTATAGGAGCTGAATTTTTCGCGAAAAAAAAAGAAAGAGTCATTGATAATTCAACGACTCAGTCTTTTTGTTTAGCAGTACATATCTGCATAATAATCGCGGTCGATACGAACATCATTAGTGCAATGACCAGTTTCGTCATAGACACAAAAGTCGATATACCCGTCTTTGTTGTATTTGTCGTAAATCACACTTGCGGTGTAATTTTCACCAAATTCAGCCTTGACATAGGCATTAGCAACTTTTTTATCCATAGAAACGGCATTCATAATGATAACGATAACAGCAACTACCATAGCAATAGTAGCAACAGCAAAAAGTTTCATAGTGTTTTTCATAATAAATTCCTCTTTCTTTTAAGTTGTTAGTAACAATAGTTATATTGTTCTTTCACTAAACGCTATGAAAATTTCGCGTGTTTTGTTGTCAGATATCTTTTCGGTCAAATACCGTTTCCCAACGTTCTTTTCTCATCGGTTTCATTCTAAGCGCCCACATAAGCTGTCGAACATTTACCGTTGGATATAAGCCGCTTTGTTCTATTCCGCTCATTTGATTGAAATATTTTTTGAATCCGGGCTGAATGTAGATCTCATCAATAAGCCATGGATCGATTTCAGTCCAATAAGTGGTCTTCGTTTCAGGGTTAAACCGCTGCTGAATCACTGCTAAACCGTAATCTTTTATTTTATAAAGGGTACATTTTGAGTATAATGGATGATTACAGGCATAGGTCTTTGCAAACATTGCTTTCCAAAAATCTGGTTTCTCGTAATAATATCTCATGGCAAATAAAAAGCCCCCTGAACATTTCGCTCAGAGGGCATGGTGTGAAGTGTTTAATTGTTTGTGCTCAATTCCAGTAGCTTCTTGTTAATGTCTAGTTGTGCATTGATATAATACGTCGATTCCGCATCGTTCATGTCGCCATCATCAAGCGCATCAAATTTATCGTTTACTTCTGAAAGCTTAGAAACGTAATCGGTATAATCTTTCAGCATTTCCGCATCCGGAGAATCTTCAGCCTGATACTTCTCTACAAATTCTACATATGCATCCATAAACTCTACGTAAGAATCTACAGCCTCTTTAAATTCAGGCCGCATACCGTCAACGAGTTCCTCGTCGCTAGCGTCAGAAATGGTATTATCTGTTGAGTCGGCAGAAGTGGCATCCTCGTCCTTATCCCAATTTTTAGAGTTGGAATCAGAATCGATAGAATCCACTTGAATCGCGATTTCACAATTTGATGTAAAATAATACAAAGTTAATTCTGTTTCTGCATCATCAAATGCTCTATAATAGGTATCCGTTTTTTCATAATCATTTTGATAACCAGCGTCTCGGCATGCTTTAACGTATGCTTTAAAATCAGATTTAGTAACTTTTCCTATGGTGCAATAGAATTCATCTTCCGATTCATAACCCAAGCTTCCCCATGTGCTTTTTGGAGTAGGCAATGTTCCGCCAATGCCAAATTCAGGCCATTCAAAGTCTTCGTAATAGTCTGGATATTCAATGGTAGAAAAATCCACTGTCTCTTCCTCTTCAGACGAACTATCCGCTTCTTCAGAAATCGAGCTAGACGCAGTGTTACTGGTGGTATCTTTTTTCTCTTCTTTTGCCGTAGAGCATCCCGCCAATGCAACGCAAATAGCCAAAGATGCACTAACCCATGCTAGTTTTTTCATTTTCGTACTCCTTTCACCTCAGGGAACTCCTTATCATTTAGTATACACCGTCAAAAAGAAAAGCTCAAGACCCTATGTTTCCATAAAGTCTCAAGCTTTGAATTATTTCTTAAATCCGATTTTTCTTATAACATTTTTCACAAAACTCGACGTGATACAATTTGTTTTCTCGAAGTTCAGTCCGGTAAAGAATGTGGCAAGGACAACCGCAGTGTCTACTGCATACATTCCAACGCGCAAACGACGATCTTTCACTCGGGCCTCAGCTTCCTCTGCGTTAGCGTAAGCTTGATTTTCTTTCTCAGCTTTCGCACAAGCAGCATCGCTTTGTGCCTTCGTTTCTTCGATTCGCACACGGTACAGTTTGCAGACATTGTCTACAGCGTCCGTACGAGCATTCCCGTCCAGATCATTCGTTCGATTAATCTCGCTCATAATCAGTTCGTTCAATTTCGTTTCCAAAGTATCCATAAGAAATACCTCCTTAATAGTATTCATTTAAGGGTTTGATTATTTCGCGTCACCATAATTTTGTACTTTAACGGTAAGACAAACGTTTTCGCCATCCCGCAGATTATCCATAGGGCCTAACGATTCGAGCCAGACGGTCGTATCACCATCTCGTACATCAATTCTGAGATAGCCTGCAATTTTTGTTTTCGTTTCGCCGTAATACCGGCCGCCAATAAACCCGATTAGAAAAAATAGTACCAAACCAATACAAACTGCAACATACATTTAACATTCTCCTTTTGTTTGTGTTTTTCAGAAAATCCATCCGGGGAATTTTTCAGATATCAATATACACCTCCTTTCCGTCACCTGCGTCCTGAAAATAAAAAAAGAAAGACCCTATGTTTCCATAGAGTCTTCGTAGTGTCACATATTCGTGTATTTATCAAGGCCAATTTCTTCCATTGCTTTGATAAGCCCTCCTTTGATTATGTACCAAGCCATTATATTGAATCCTACTTTCTCAAGAAACGTAAGATCGTTATAATTATCTTGTGTTCCTTTTTTGAAAGCCGAGTTCCACATCATGGCTCCAACAAATCCAATCGGAAAGAATACAAAATTTCTAATTTTCAACAGCATTATAAATTCCTCCTTAAATATGTTGGATTTCTCCATAATAGAAACTGTAAAAATCGCGCAAAAAGTAAGACCCTATGTTTCCATAGAGTCCGTCTCTTTCATACAAGCTTTTTCAAGTAAGTTGTCAATCCGTTAAATCTTTTCTTTTCGGTGTTTAATAACCAAGCAGCAATTTTATCTTTCATCAAGTGTTGATTAAAAGCAAACATAATCAACCTTTGCGTAATTAAAGAACTGTAAATCGCATACTTAATTACAAATACCTCAAATTTTCTAGTATTTAACATAATTTAATCTCCTTTCAAATTCAGCTTATAGCTTTCATTTAAGCAGATGATTATTTCGCGAAAAAAGAAAAGACCCTATGTTTCCATAGAGTCCGTCTGCGCTTAAAGGACTTCTTTACATTCAATAACATTTATTTCAGCATTTGGAGATAGATTTTTGATAGATCGTAACATCCTTTCCACTGCGTCATTTTCATTAGCAGCTGGAACATATGACTCTATACGACAATCGTATCCCCATGTTATACAAAATAATTTTAACATCATAAAAGTCACTCCTTTCACTATATTGCATGTTATTTTCGCGCATTGCTCAAAAGCCAGAAAAACTTCCGGTAACTCTCGTAATAATAGTCTTTAGAACAAGGAATATCATATTTGGTCCGCAGCGTAGAATAAGACACTTCCTCCGTAACCGCTTTAAATATATAATCTGATAGTTCGGGATCGGCTTCTTTACAAAGAGATTTAACCAGGTTCATCCGTTCAAAGTAATACATCTTCGCTTCGGTCAATCGTTCGGTCGCATCACTAATCGCTGTGCTCTTTATCCCTGTCAAATTCATGCGTGAACTTTTCTGATATCCGTCAATCGACCGGTATTCTGTCAGCCACTCAGAGTATTGCAAACAAAAATGCTTTAACTCATAATACCGGTGTCTCGAAATCCAATACCGATTCTTCCTGCTCAAATTTGACCGAATACTTGTGCCCATAGTAGTTACCTCCAAAATCTAATTTAAGATAGTAACTCTATTCTAAAATAAACCTTCTGCGATTTTTAGTGATTTCTGGGTTTATATTTCATATTTTCCAAAGGACTATGGGAAGCATACATTTCCATCAAATCATCTTCATTAATATCTAAATAGGCTTTTTCGGTAATCACAACACTACTGTGGCCTAAAATCCGGCTGAGGGTATAAATATCACCGCCACTTTTCAAGAATCGTTTTGCAAAATTATTTCTGAACATGTGCGGATGAACGTTCTTGAGTCCAACCCGTGCTGCGTATTTTCTTATATTAGCTTCTAAATTATTAACTTCCAAAGCCTTACCCTGATTCGTGCAAAACAGATAATCACTTTCGCGGTATCGGTCCTTATAGGTAATCCATCTTTTAAGTGTCTTTTCCATTTGCGCCGAAAAGAATACGTATCGATCTTTCTTGCCTTTTGTATTTTCGGCTGGAAGCAAAATCGCATTTTTTCTAAAGTCAATATCTTCCATTTTGATTAGTAAGCATTCCCCGCATCGCATGCCGGTATCAATTAAAAGCTGAATGATAACCCAATCTCGGTATTCAAAGAACTTGTCTCGCTGTAGGCAGTCCAGCAGCATTTTAAAGTCTTCGTCGCCGATAAACTCAACTTCTTTTCTTTTTGTTTTAATAAAGTCGCTTCGCTTGATTGGGTTTTTTCGCAAAAATTCTTCTTCTACGCACCAATTAAAGAATGCATTCATATTCCGCAAATAATTGTTAATGCAACAAGCAGAAATCGGTTTGCCCAAATCTTTTCTATTCTCCGGATAGTTGGGTCGCGTTTGATTCTTGACCGTGCAAATCGTGTATTTTCCTCTTCGTACAAGACTGTCGAGATAATTGCTGATATCCACATGTCGAATGTCTTCTGTGTTCTTTATTCCGATTGTTTCCAGATACATTCCAAACATTCGTAGGGTTTGATCGTAACTATGTAAGGTCCTTTGCGCCAGTCCTTTACGGTCGCAATAACTCATATAAGTCTCGACATCACGTGAATACATAATAAAAACCTCCTATATTTGCTGAGCACCAGGACCCAACAAATATAAAAGGTTTGTAGGCTTAGACTTGGATTGTTTATAGGTTTGTTTTCTCAAAACCAGGCTAATTTACATTAAATAAACCTATAAACATTTTTATTTATAGCGTTAGTACGATGTTTATGCCCCATAAAAATTTTATCGCTGATCATTGCGATGAACTCGCTGTTCGTGGGTTTTCCTCTCAGGTTGTGGATGGTATAGCCAAAGTAGCTGTTCAGGGTATCCACATCGCCGCGGTCCCACAAATCGTACATATCAGGTTAAATTCTCATAACGCAATTCGTACTATTACCGGTCTAAATTCCAAACTTTGTATAATGTATTCGTAGGTTTAGTACTCAACTATTGATAGGTTTATTATACCACAATTCGCAAATTTTACAACATGTTTCTATTCTAGAATAGAAAAAAATAAAAGTCCATGTAATAATTGCGTCAAGCGTTATCTGTGGGTTCCTCAATTTATAAGGGAATATCACCCAACGCAATATTACATGGACTTAAGTTTACTTCTTTTCGCTGTTCAGAGCTTTGTTATACTGCACGGTACTAATTCCCAGAATTACCCCAAGGAACGTATCGATCGCAGTAATCGTACCCACAATCTGTTCGCCATAAGGCAGTCCCCACACCTGCGCAATCGCAAAATACAGGGTAGCCAAAGCCGGCAGTAGATACTGAGCAACCCACTTCAGAACATCATAGATTTTGTTATTCATCATTCTTCATCACTCCTTTCAAGCATGCGGATGGTCGTGCATAGGCAATTGTTCAACCTGTTTCATTGCTTTCTCACCTGTACCATTTCCTTTGTTTGCCGCATATGGTAGATAAAGATAATCGTGCAGATTCTCATATTCATCTCGCGTAATATAGCCGCGTTTTGTATACTCATCTGCCAGGCTTACAATTCTGTCATGTGCCAATCCCATCAACAGCTTTGTTTTTGCATCGTTTTTGTCGCGGCGTGACTGCAAATAAGCCCAAAAGCCACTTGATGCCAATACACTGCAAACAATGGTTGCCACCATCTGTACCCACGGTTCCATACTTTTTACCTCCCCTTACGCTATTCGATCCAGCTCGTAAGGTATGGACATCCAGGCATTCACGCCCATTATGGAATAAGCGGTTCTAAATATCACCCATCCATAGTCAGCGATTAAATTACAAACCCATTCCTCGGCTTCGATCCAATATTCAGGCCGCACCATTCGGTGAATATCACCCAACAGCCCATAAGAATATAAGGCAGCATGGCCCAACTCGTGGATAAGAACGGTCATAAACTTCTCCCCTTTTAAGCGGCCAGAAATATAAATCACCAAATCAGTTGGGTCTGTTGTCGCCAGGGTAAGTTTTCCGGTTCTATCCACAAGTTGAGTGCTGCCTGGGTTTACGATTATTATTCGCCATAAATATCCATTCATGGTAAACGTCTTCATAAACCGTTCGGACCACCCTGTGTCAGGTAGTCATTTCTCCAATCAGGGCTTGCAGGTCGGCTTTCATCTGCTTACGCAGTTCCGGCTCAGCATTCCCCCAAATTTCTCGCATGGTAGCAACACTATTTGCAATGTGTTCACGCGCGTGTTTTGTCATGTCTTCCTTATCAGTAGCACTGTTGGAATCATGATAGTGCCGTTTCGATTCTTTCCATTCCCGGTAAGGTTTGCCATAACGGTCAATATCCCCATACCGCTCATCATCAAATCGATTTACATTTGGCGTATAACCCATACGGTATTTTCGTGGGTCAAATTCGCCAGATTTCATATCATTCCACCAAGCCGGCATGTTATCATCGGTATTCCAGTCATACATGCTTGGCTCAGATACGTATCCGTAGCGATTTGTACGGTCTTTCATGGCTTTCACTACAGTTTCATAATAACAAGCCTTCGCGATATAATAATCATGCTGAGCAAGGTCCTTGATCATATCAACAACCTTACCTGCTTCGTCTACATCCGAACTTGGCAGACCAGATGAAATGTGAGGAGCCAATTCGGTGATCAGATTTTCCCGCATTCTGCAAGTATCCTCGCAGCCATACTCTTTTTCAGTCATTTCTGCCCCTCCTTTCAGCAAGTTCTCCGCACAACAAATAGCGGATTTGCACTGATAATAACATCTTCAGTACCAGTGTTCACAACGCTTACTCGGTCATAATCGCAGCATCCGTTATACATCGGATAACTGATACTTACCTCGCCAACCGCATTCGCGGTAGCAGGCGTATATACCATTGCCGTGTTTGGTACTACCTCACCGTTCAGCGCCAAGGCCAAGGTCACAGCAGTTCCGGCAGTTGCTCCGGTCACATTCGCTTTAAAATAAATGTCATAATTCGCACGCCGACACATTTTTACAGACCCAGTTCCTGACCGGTGGCATTCGCTGCATCCAGTTTTGCTTACGCTATTAAATAAAACCGAATTACCAGTCGCAACTGTCTGTTCAGCGGTGTTGGTTAATCGCATCATATCGTTTTCCTCCCTTCAAGGAATTATCAAAAATAGGTGGGAGAGCACCTTTCAGCACCCTCCCACGTTCCATTTTGATTTACAGCACTCAACCGTTGCAGCAAGTAGACTGCTGGCAAGGCAGATTACCGGTGCTTCGGAAGGGATTGTCAACGATATAAGCCGGATTAGCGGAGGGACGCAGCTGAGAAATCAGATACTGATTCTGTGCCTGCTGACTTGCCGCAAGGGTGCAATGATTCAACTGTGTACGCAGCTGGGCAATAATCTCATCCTTATCCGCCATCCGGTTTGCAACCATTTCGTCATGCAATGCTCGATAATTGTTGTTGTCATTCTGCATAATTGCCTGTGTCTGGTTGTTAATCGCAGTCGTAATCGCGCAGGTGTCGGTCGCCATGTTATACATGATCTGTGCCTGACCCTGTTTGTTCTGGCAGCAGCAATCTGCAAGCTGGGTCTGCAAGGCATTTGCATTCTGCATAGCTGCAATATTATTCGCATTAATCGCCTGCTGCAAACCAAAGTTGCCCTGCATCATGTTCATCTGAATGCCATTAAAACCGGTCAGCATACCGTTGTTCACAGCATAAAAACCGTCGCACAGACCGTAGTTAATACCGTCCAGCTTAGAAATTACTGCCTGGGTGTCAAATCCACGCTGAATGTCTGCCTGAGTAGCGGTTGCTTCACGACCGTTATTTCCATAACCGCCGTAACCATAGCCGCCAAAACCGCCATACATCGCCATCAGCAGAATCAGAATCCACCAACCGTTGTTAAAGCCATTGCCGTCATCATTCTGGCGATTGGTAACTGCCGCAATATCAGCCAGACTCGGACCCATAGTCATACCACCATTAAACATAAAACGTTCCTCCTTCATCAAAAAATTGATGTGTAAAAAAAAATAAAATTTCAAACAGCAAAACTTCCAAAGTCATCCCCGCGCGCAAAGGGATTTCTCCATCCATTCGGCCATTTGTTGCAAAAAAAAAAAATAAGACCTGTCCTATCCGGCGTCACATCATACCGGTGGTTACAGGTCTCTTTTAACATCCTTTTAAAATTTTACCCGGAAATATGGAAAAACTGTTTCGCCATCCGCATTCCCTCTTCTTTACTAATCCCATAACTTTTCAGGATATTGTTTGCCATTTCTTCCCCACGTTCTGCATTAGCGGTCTGAATCAGAGTGGTGCACTGCTGAATCATCGGATTATTCGGAAGATTCCGATTCTGACTCATAAAATTCATAGCAAACTGTTTTGCATCAAACATACTAGTGTTCCTCCTTTATTCCATTTTGATTTTTATTTCTTAGGTTCTACCGGTTCTTCTTTCGGCAGTTCCTTTTTCTGGTAATTATTCTTGTACGGTTTTCGGTAAGGCTTTTCAATCATTCGCTCAATCTTATCGAGCTGTTTTTTCAAATCCTGAATTGTCAGGTTTTCTTCAGCCTTTTCCGTAATTACATTGGTTTCTTCCGGTACAAATTTACAGGTGCAAATCATACCGTTAGAATTCCACCACTTTGCCCAAACACATTTCCAGTCAGCCTGTGGGAACAAACTCACATTTCCATCCATCGGGATATCTTGTGGCGTAATGGCGTTTTCATTCATCACCATTTTTCCAGGAATCACCGGAACATTCATCTGACCGCTGAATGGATTCTGGTATCGGTTCATCTGCGGGTTCATAGCTTATCACGCTCCTTATTTCGTGCCGCGATATTGGTTTTATAAACCAAATTTGAATTGCATTTTTGTGTAATTTATTAGCTAAAGCCTTATTTTTAGCGAATAAAGTAAGTCTGTTTATTTTTTCATAGTAGGAGATTAGTTATCTAGTGCCCGATTTAGTTAATTCATATCAGCAAAAAAATTACTTAAAGTGTTCTTAACCAATTTTCAATAAAAGTACTTTCATATTCATGAGCTTTTGCATTTGGGTGTGTGTTTGAATCACTAACTGCAAACGCTTTTTTCCTAAGTTCAAGTGCTTTTTGACATACTTCTGTTCTCTCAGTCACTCGTTGCATAAGCGGAACGTGTTGATAATCTGCCTCCATATCTAAATATGGAATACCCCATTTACGGGAAATCGCTCTTTCTGCATCGGTGTATTTTTTTGATGAACCATTTGTTATAATAATTCCAATTTTTGCGAATGGGTGATTTGTAATGAGGTATTCTAACACAGTATTCCATGCACCATAAAATGTCGTGTTTTTTGTATCATCTATTGATCCTATGGGTGCAGAATAATTATCATCATTTATGCCAAAATATAATGTGATATAATCAGCATCATTTGGAATATTTTTATACCTATTTACAGAGAAACATCCGTTCTCCCATGAATTATGTCGTTCGCTAATATATGTCATACTAGAGCCAGAAACAGCTTCATTAACGATGATCATATTATTTCTCTCTCCAATAAAAAATGGGTAAACCTTGTTTTTACCAGCGAAATCACCATCTGCAAATTTTTCGCCATCAACTCCCTCTGTAAAGCTGTCTCCACACGCAACCCATTTTTTATTTGTTAATATATTTTTGTTGCTTGCTGTTTCTTCTCCGAGTTTAACCCAATCTTTATAAGTTGTTCCATCAGACGAACTTATAATGCGTGCATATATTGTTTTGCTTGATATATTAGAGCTGAATATAAATTGTGTCACAAAGCGCCCATTAAAAGACTTTGTGATGTTAAAAAGTGTAAACGTGCTATGTTGAAAATAAGACGGAATATCAGTTAAATGGTCAGATAATGCGGCATCTATTCCGACACTCCCAGCACTTCTAAAATCAGATAATTTGGTTATTATAGAACTGGCAGAATAATCTTGTCTGTAGTTTTCCTCAGCTTTATATGTTCTCTTCCATGATGTATATGGAGTCTTAGTTGAAATAGTCACCAATCTGTAAAACGGGTTATCATATAGTGAACTATCATAAAAAGTCTGTAATACATGGGATCCATTAAAACATTTTTCTACTACTAAGGTGGCAAATGCCCATGAATTATCTATTCCGGATGGAGCATCTGAAAAACCAATAGTAGTTTTATTAAGTCCATATACTCCATTATCAACAATCGAAGCTATTTCTGTTGTTTCGGTATCAGCAATATTTCGCTTATAGGCAACTAAATCTTCCTTGAGTTTATCAATTTGCCCAGCAAGGCTTTTGTCTGCTTCACGTACCGCTTCCCCGGCTTTGCTGTGCCGTTTCCCAGTATAATCAACCCGCAAATCATTTAATTCGGACGCGATTGCGGACGGCGTAACGCTTATATAATCTTCGCTTTTTACAACGTAACCGGCTACATTCGGGAGGACTTTAATAATTGTTTCCCAAAATGATAATTGCTGACCATTTTGATTACTTAATGTCACCTGTAATCTGACGCAACCAGCCCAGGTAAGAACTTGTTCCGCCAGCATAATTGTACATTCGTTATTGTTTAGTTCAATAGCTTCTGTACCATCTGGCAATTTGTCATATTCTCCTCCGGTTCCATCGCCTTTCGCGTAATGAATAACGGCAGTTGTTCCATCCGGGATAATCCATCGCATACTTCCTTCATAAAGAGTATAGGTAATAGAATGCGTTCGAGCATCCCCTTGAACAATTCGCAAATCGATGGGTAGACCGGGTCTTGTTAAATCCACCGATCTATCGTGTTTCACAACCATTTAACCGCCCCACTTTCCAACACCAATAATTGCTTCTGTAATTGTCTTTTCCGGCTCACCAACGCCAATTTCGGTATAATATCGCCCAATCGGGTTATATACAGTTTTTGTTACTCGTACCTTCTGGTCCGTACCGGTATAAATACTCTTCGCTCTTACCCGGTCTCCAAGTCGCAACGTTTTTGCTTCTTCGCTATCGGGGTCCAACACAACTGTAAAGTTAATCGTATTCTCTACCGCATCTTTTTGCAGTGGCGTCATCACTTTTCGCGCATAAGCATAAAGTTTATCGCCGTCAGGCTTAGAATCAAAAGCGTCGGAAGCATCAATAATCATTGGCTTTGAGTAATCATATTTTGTGTTAATAACTGCTTCATCCGTATGGTCAGCATATACTTTCTTATCATACCCAGTAGTAGAACTGTCAATCCAGGTACCGACCGTATCACTGGTCCCAAGCCAATACCCGTCTTTCCAATCGCCAGTCAATGGGATCTCTTCACCAGTTGTTCCATTGCCCTTATATAGCTTTACACTGCTGGTATCCACTTGATCGGTATTCGTGCTAATTGCAACATTCAGATTTTTTGTTGGTGTAAATGTCAACACCTGATACCCATAACCAATCAAATAAATTCGTTCACCCGTTGCCCATTCCGCACCGCTATCCAAATCAAGCTGGACCAGAACACTATCCTGTGCATCCCAGCCACCGGTAATTACAGTATATTGCTGCCCGGCAACCAACTGCGGTGTTCCGATCCACTTACCGCTATGGTGGTATTTGTACCCATACCAGTAAGCAAAACCGCCTGTAAAGTAATCGCTCAATTTTGCCGTATCTTCTACATCTACAGCATTGTGGCGGTCATCAAATACAAAATCCGTATCGCTGCCCATTTGCCGGTAAACAAGCAATTTCTCGTTGTCCCAGTCAAACTCAAGGCTATCATACAAATCCATCAATCCGGTATCGGTATCGTACAAAATATCGTACAGGGATTTCGTGAACGTATGCAAGAACTCCTTGCCATCCTGATAATTACTCAAATCACTCATTACTTCATAGCTCAAAGCATTCCGCCTGGTTCCGGGTAAGGTGCTGGCAGCAATATTAATTAAAGCCTGTGTCAAACCGTAAGTTGAACCTTGCAGCTGCTCTACACCCGTCCCTTCAATCGCCAGGGATTCTTTGTCATAACCAATATGAGTGCATCGTACCGAGACAAGCTCCCCTTCGGCTTTTGATTTTTCTGCAATCCGGAATTTTTGCAGTGTTCCGCCATAATATGGTTCCGCAACAATAATCGACCGGAATTTTAATTCGTCAAACAGCTCTCCATCATAAGGATAATCAAACGTCAACTCATAAGTTCCGCCACGCTTATCCTTATAATTCAGTTCTCTTGTAACCCGCACATTAACGGCATCACTCAATACACCGTTTGCATTGTTGGCTACAAATTCCTTATCGGTATCACCGTCCAGGTAAATTTTAAGCATCATAGCCGCCACCACCTCGGTATTACTTCCATTTTGCTAATACCCAACTGCTCAGTTCCATCTTTTTCAAATCGGAAAGTATTCTCACCCTTTCCCAAAAACGGAAAATTTGTAGCAGTTGTTCTCGTGTTCAGCCACTGTTTTTCACCATACAGCCACTGGTACATTGTTTCTTTTTCGCAATCAATTTCAATCCAATTATTGGCAATATCTCGCAGCGTAATGTCAAAATCATTCTGTAGGTTATTCGCCGTCCATTTCAGAATCGCATTACCACCGCCGGTTGAATAAAGTCGGATAATTGGCTTTGCGGGGTATGGCGTCGGATTGTAAAAACTATATTCAATCGCTTCATTATCGCTTACGTCATAGCTGATTTTCTTTTCGCCAATTTTTAAATACCGTTCTGGTTTACAATCAAACGTCAGTGTCGTCCTTGCGCCATGGTCTAAAACATTCACGATATCGCCAGACTCGTTAAACATTGCCATTCGATAATGCTCCGGATCATAACTGTCTTCCAACCGGCAATATCCCGTACCAGAATGGCAGAAATCAGAAATCCGGTCCGCCAATTCCCAAAATCTATATTTTTTATTGGCAACGGCCACGTCATAATTTCGCTCAACATTCCCGAAAGAATCATAAGCGTACGTAACAATATCTCCATTACGTCCGGTAACGTGCGTTTTGCCGTAATCTCTTTGGGGCATACTGGTATCGGGGAAATGCTCCACAACAATCCCGTAATCGGCGCTGCTCACACCGTTAAAAACAATCACTCCCATTGTGGAGCACTCCTTTCATTTATCCTCTGCTGGTATCTCGTCCAATCTGCCGCACAATCTTGCTTACCGCCTTGTTGGCAACAGCTTCCGGGTCCGGATTGGTAATGTCAAACTTGTTATTCATTGTAACCGGCGGGTTATCGCGCAGTGCCTTCAACTCATTCGCTACCTTTTCCAATCCATTTTGATTTTCATTAGCCTTCTTGGCGTCCATACTGGCAGCCGCAGAACTTACATAAGTATAAGCGGTATCAAGCCGCAAACCCGTGTTCATTCCGGTCGTCATGCCGTTCAACTGTGCAACACCATTTTTTACAGCATCCAAGTCCACAATTGGGCGGATAATCGGTGTCAGATCAATTCCGTCAAACATCCCTCGGATTCCATAAATACTGTTTTGCGCAGCGTTCACGGTTTCATTCGCGGTCCGTTTGGCAGCTTCTTTTGCCACTCGCCCGTATTTCAACATGCCTTGGGCCAACCCCATATCGGTTTGCATACCAATCCATGCAAATTTTTTGCTGGGGCTGTGTACATCAAGGGTATCACAAGCCGCGCGGTATGCTTCCAAAGCAATGTTACTTGCTGCCGTAATAGCATCCATCTTGGCATCTTTCATGCCTTTAACAAATCCAGCAATCACATAGCTGCCAGCATTTGCAAAATCGTCATACCGGTCACTCATGGCGGTAATCATCTCGTCGCAAACAGTGCTGATGTATTTGCCAAAATCTTTTGTACGGCTATTCAAATATTCAATGGCTGCATTCAACATCCCTTCAAAAGCCTGAATCACAACCGTCTGGTCTGTACCAATTTGCGTTGCCATGTCTCCAATAATATTGGTAATCGTCTGCTGTGCAGTCAGTTTAACATTGGGCGCCTTATTTGTAATGCCCAGCATCAGACGGTCAATCATCGTTTCGCCGGTCTTTTGCATGTTGGAATAAAGCAGTTCCAGGTTGTTATACATGCCTTCATCAACGCTAAACAAGTCTTGCATAGCTTGACCCATGGTCCAAAGTTGACTTACGTTTTTGCCATCCAACAGGTCAACAATGTCAACAAGTCCTTTTATACCATTTGTTGCAAACATCAACTTTTTTGGGTCCATATTACAAATGTTATTATAATATGTTTTAAAATTTGCACCAAAATCGGCCAAGTTCTTACCAAATGTTCCGATGTTATTATCACCAGTAACCAACATTTTTAATCCGCCAGAACTGGGAATTGCGTTTGAAAGTTCAATAATCGTATTTGCCGCAGCGCTAGACCCAGCCAAACGGTCTTCAGTAATTCCTTCAACATAGCTAGCATATTGGGCAAAATTCTGACCAAATACCGCCAATTGTGAACCAAACGTATCAAGATTCTGGTTGCCAACAAGTGACTGCAAAAATCCGCCGCTTCTGTTTATCGCATCTGCAAAGTCAGTAATAGTCTTTGCCGCCGCACTTGTCGCAGTAACAACCTCCGTATCAATTCCGGCTACGGATTCTGCATAGGTTGCAAAATATCCACCAAAACTCGCTAGCCCTTGCCCGAAACTATTCAGGTTTTTAGAGCCGAAAAATTCTTGTAGTGTTCCTCCAGTAGCTGGTATCTTCGTAGCAAACTCTGCTACAGTGTCCATAGCATCGGTCAGTTTCGTTACCTTGTTTACGTCGGTAATGCTCACGCTTTTCATGTTTGTGCTGAGCGCGTCAAAGCCAAGGCTGATCTGGTTCAAAGCATCTTTAAACCATTCGTATCCATTTTGATTGTTCAGTCCGCTCAACGCATTTCCAATCTGAGCCGCTCCCAACGTGGTAACCACATCAACCAAATTTTTCACACCGTCGATTTTACTGCTGTCCACTTTATCCAGCATATCAATAAAATCCGTAGCATTTTTGGCAAAAGCACTCAGATTTTCACCAATTCGGCCAAATCCATCCGTCAGTCCGGCACCAAAATTACCAATAAAACCACCAATAGCAGAACCAAGATGGTTCATAAAATCGACAAATCGGTCCATATTGCCCCCGTCTTCGTCTACATATTGCAGAACAAAGCCAATACCTTCCATCGCCCCGGCCATCATTGCCATAAAAGCCGCCAAATTCGCAGCGGCATTAAGAGCACCAGTAAACGGAATATTGTTCAATATTGCCATCGCACCACTCATTGCAAGCAATAACAAACTCAAACTTTCAGCAATAGGTATTAATCGACTGGTATTTTTAATTTTATCCTGCATAACATAGAGTAAATACCCCAGCGCCGCAACAGCAGCTGTAATCAACACAAGTCCAACTTTCGTTTTTCCCGCAAACTGGCTCATACCCATCACAATGCCAAAGCAAACCATCAGTTTACTTAATGCATTAGTTGCATTATCCAGCTCTTCAGAATCCATCAAACTCATTGCAAACATTACTGCCGCAATTCCGGCAACCACAACGCCGATGGATAGAATTACTTTTTCGCTACCCTTTGCAAATTGACTTACCGCCATCAAACCACTTAATAATCCCGTAATAACGGTCAAACACGCAAGGGCATTCCCAAGTTTGCTTTGGTCCAGCGCGGTCAATATTGCTACTGATCCAGCTACCAAAAGCAAACTAGCACTCATTGCTGCAATGCCAGCACCGGCTTTAAGCACGTTATCCCCGGCAAATTTGCTAAAATACATAAAAGCATCAAACAAACCGCTTACCGCTGCAACAAATGCTGTTCCAATCACAACATATTCCGGATTCAATTCGCTCAACTGCCGGAATGCTTCCAAAATAATCAGCAGGCTGGCACTCATCATCAAAATTGCCGCGCCACCTTTACTTGCATTTGGACCAACTTTTCCACTAGCAGCCATTAAACCAGCAAAAGTTCCAAACACAATTGTAAAACTCGAAAGATTTTCTTTGATGTTTGTTAAATCAAGCGCAGCAATCTCTTCAAACAAACTAATGAAATATTTCAACCCAAAGGCAAGAGCTAAAATACTTAAAGCTCCTCCAGTAGTTCCTTTTCCGGCCAAACTCGCTGTGATAGCAAGCGTGCCCATTAAAAGAGCTATTTTCTTTATGCTATTCGTTAGAGCATCGACATTATATTTTTCCAAATCGTTTAGACTACTTAGCACAATTTTAAGTGCCAATGCAGTTGCAATTAACTGGAACGCCGTTCCAATACTTCCTGCACCAATAAATTTATTTATAGAATTTAGTCCAGCCATAAATGCCACTAAAGCCCCAGAAATAGCGCCAAGTACAGATAATCGTTTTAATAGAGTTTCACCTTCTAAATCTTCCAAATCTTTTAAGGCTTTAACAATCATTAAAACAGATGCACTCAAAGCAACGACGGTTAAACCGAATCCTTTCGGATTTGCGATTCTTCCAGTTTTTTCCAAAATTCCCATTGTTGCAATAAGTGCGGTCAATCCAAGAGCCAAACTGCTTAAGGCCGAAATAGATGTAAATAACTTATTTTGGTCAACAAACGTCAACGCAATCAAACTGCCTGTTAAAATTGCAATAGCGCCAGCAATCTTTAGCAGGTTTCCTGCCATTATTTGCTTTTGGTATGCTACAAGCACATTTTTAAATTCCCGCAAAACACCAACAGCAGTATCTTTAATGCTATCAGTTGCCTTGCCTACCTTGCCAAATACCGTGCTCAAGTCATATAATGTTTTCAGCACACCACCACTTACCAAAATTCCAATAAATTTAGTAAGCCCAAATTTACTTATTTTTGTATTTGCGGTGCTAAACAGCCCGCCTAAAAATTCGTCTGCCGCTTTCTTAGCGTCTTCAAACTTGTTTCTAACAAGCCCGATCATATTATCAATATTTGTCTTAAATCCAGTTAAATTTCCAGTAAATTGTTCCAATTTCTGATTTAAAGCATCAAGGGCCTGTCCACCGCTAATTTTTAAATTCTCAAATAGCTGAACAATATCGTCAAAAGTAATTCCGTCAGTACTTGTCAGTTTTTCAAAAAAGTCTTCTAATGCCGGGCTAAACTCGTCAATCAGCTCTTTTCCCGTTTTTAGTCCTTCCTGGAACATCTCGCTTAACTTTTTAAATCCATTTTGAACTGTCGGCAGCCCTTTAAAACTCTCAAACCATTTCTTACCGGTCTGAATCGCCAAGGTAAAAATATTTCGTACTGCGTTGATACTTTTTTGCAAAATCTGATGCTCAGTAGTAAAACTTTTTACCTTGGTAATCCCGTTTACCAAAAAGCTGGTTCCTTTATCAATCACCGCATTCAGCTTGGTATTGGTGTTCAGCCACTCCCTCAGGCCAACAATGTGGTCTCCAATATTGCTGGTATAATCCAAAATATTCAGGTTTACATCGCCAATCAAAGCGTTCAAAACCTTAAGACCACTTTTGGTTAATTTGGTTACACCATCTTTTACAATGCCCAAAATACTAAATAAGCCTTTCAATGTTCGGCTCAATTTATCCGCATTGTCATCGCTCAGCACAAGTTTTTCACTCAATTTCTCAATTCGCTGCATGAGCTTATAAACCTGTTCTGCCGTAACCGGCGGGAACACATCATCCCAACTTCCTTTCACAATATCCATCTGTTGCTTTACCATCTGCAACGCATTCGCAGCACTCTGGATCATTAAGTCTCGTCCGGTGGGTCTGTTTAGTTCCTCCAGCAAATCATTCAAAGGCGTTCCTGTTTCCTCGGCCTGTTTTGCTAATTCCTGCAAAGCTTTGGTCTGTTCATCCGTAGCGCCAACAGCTTTTAGCTGCTCTTCAGTTAAGTCTTCAACCGTCAACTGGGTTCCGGCCAAAACTTTATTTACCATGCCCTGGATTTGAGCGTAATCATATCCAGCTTCTTCCAGCGCCTTCTTTCGGGCAGTACCATTCCCATAACTGCCTTTAATAACTTTGGTTGCCAAATCGTTGAATTCGGCCAGTTTATCGTTTACGTTTTCTGTGCTGGTAACAACCTCGCCATTATATTTCGCTAGTGTTTCTTTAACCAAATCAACGGTAAGCCATCCCTTTTTTAGCGTTGCCTGAAAGTCTCCCTCCTGGGCAATCATTTCGTCAATCGCAACGCCATGCGCTTTTGCGGTCTCACTTACCGCATTTTTGAACGCATCTCCGCCAATTCCATTTTGAAATAACTTGCTCCAGGCGTTTTCATCAATCGAAGCGTTATTAGCGCCGAATACCTGTTCCAGAAAATTATTCCGGTCATCCGTTCCTCCGGCAAAAATGTCATACAAATCGTTCGCCAAATCCGTCCACATCCTCTTGGCTTCCTCGTAATTGCCAAAGATGATTTCAAACGTATTGGCCCATCCGGTGCTCACCGCGTCTTTTACGGAATTGATTGCATCGGTAAACGTCTTTGCTTCCTGTGCAGCCTTGAACGCTCGTTCGCCAAGGTTCATCGTTTCGCCGTTTACCTGTTCCATCGCCTGCGCACAGGTCAATCCTTTTTCCGTTGCAACAGTGTAAACCTCATCAGCGTATTCACCATACTTATTTAAGGTTTTCAGCAGAACATCGCTTGTAAACCACGCATCAGACAAAGTGGAGGAGAAATTCTCAACTGTAACTGCTGTACCTTTTGCGGTTTCTCCCTGAGCATTTAATTCGCCGAGCACTTTCGCAGTTTCGATCGCGGTTTCCTTAAATTCCTTTGTGGCCATGTTTGCATTCTCAATGCTCTTCCAGTCCATCAACTTAACCGCGCCAACACCAATCGCCTGGCTCAAGTTGTACATAGCACGGCTTGCTTCGTTCACACCCTGTCCGCTGATAGCAGCCCAGTTAGCAATACCTTCCATGGCGGTAACACTCGTATTTAGGTCGATGCCCATGGAGGTGAACTTACCAATATTACCAATCATATCGGTAAAGTTGTAACTGGTCTCATCCGTAAACCAGTTAAGTTTCGCTAACTTCTCACTAACAGAATCAATACTCTCTCCGGTAGCGTTTACAATCGTCTGAACCGAGGTCGTCTTTTGTTCGTATTTCCCAAAGCCTTCCCCAATCTGGTCCAAACTCAAACTTTTTACCAGATTTTCACCAGTCGTAATTGCCTGATTCGTAATCCGCTGTAGCGCAGTAATGCCCATAATTTCCAGGGCCGAAAACTTCTGCTGAACAATTTCAATACCGCTGGCAACGCCATCCATATTAAAATTTTTCCCGGCATCGCTCAAAGCGGTCAAATTTTTAGCACTTTCTCGCAAATCAAGGCTTTTGTCCAGTTTGTCCAACGTTTCAATACTTTGCTTTGCTCCACGTTCAAACTGATTGTTATCAAATTGCATTTCTACAATTCGCTGGTCAATACTCGTGCTCATCCTCTCACCACCTCTTGCCATGCCTCATCCGCTAATTTTTCAAATACCGGCCGCAGTGCAGGGTTAATGTAATCTATCCCCTCCACATATCCACCATTTCTTGTTCCATGTCCGTATTGCAGCAGCAAGGCAATGCTAACCCCATGGTTCAAATTTGTGTTGTTAAATCCGATCGTATAACCTGTCTGGGTCTGCTCAATTTCGTATTCCCAGCTGCCTGCTGTTTTTCCAGTATCTCTTGGTGTTGCGGCACTTAAAGCATCTACTCCGCGTTTTCCGTATTTCTCCAAAACGTCCCGGTAATTCCGGCGTACAATTTTTTCCAAAAAATTTCGGGTCTTTTTCAAATCCCCTCTATGCCGTATTACCACCATTTTGATTTTTCCTCACTGATATTCCGCTTTATATAGCCCTGTACTTACAAGCCCCAATTCATTCGCCAATTCGTAAAATTTCATTGCATCACCGCTGCTTACCGGCCCAATTGTCAGTAGCTGCATCGTTCGGTTTGCAGTGGGTTCACCCTTCCGTTTTACGCTCACATAACTTCCCAACCGGTTCTGCGGCACCTTGCTGGTAAAATCGTCATCCAGCCAGTTCAATGGGTGCACTCTCTGGCCCTTGTATCGCACTTCAAAGTGCAGGTGCGGCCCGTAGCAGTTTCCGGTCTGTCCACTGTAGCCAATCAGGTCTCCCTCTTTTACTTTCTGGCCTTTTGTTACCACAATTTTGCTCAAATGAGCATACAAAGTTTCCAAGCTTCCGCCTTTATAAGCATCGTGGCTTAGTTTCACCATGTTGCCGTAACTATTCGTATCCCCTTGGGTTACTTTACCATTCCAGTGGTAACAAATGCTAACAATACCGTCTTCGACAGCATAAATAGGGGTTCCAACCGGCGTATCACCAAAATCGATTGCCCGGTGCAAAATTCCGCTATTGTACCACCATCCGGCGCTGATTACATGCTTTTTCAGCGGCCAACTCATCAATACATCGCCATTGCTAAGTCTCATTTTTATCGCTCCTTTTCCAAAGGGGAATCAACCTTTTGTATGCAGCATTGCTTTCCGTTTTTCGTTTAATTCCCGGTTTTGCCGCAAAATCTCGTTCTGACTCATTTTTTTCTTGGGCGCATTCTCTCGGTTGCACGTTTTAATCAATGCAATCAATCGGTTCAAATGCCAATATTGTGCTTCCCAATTAATGTTTAATGCCGTCATGTAATAGTAAAGCAATTCGCTTGTAATCCGTTTTTGCTGGATTTTTCCCTTGTTCCGGTCGGCCTTAAACACGCTGGCAGTCATTGGATCATCAATATATAAATTGATCCGCTGCAATTCTTTCAAAGGTATCGCTCCGATAATTGTTACGTCATCAGGCTCTTTTTGGCACATACAGCGGATATAATCCAATGTCTCTTCGATCGATTTTTCTTTCCCATCAAAAAACGGTTTCTTCCATTTTGATTCCCACTTGGAAAGGGAGACAAGGTTATGCTCTAGCTCCAATTCCGTTTCCGGAACATTTACGAACTCTTTACCATTCCATGCCCCTTCAATTTTTGGAATCTTAACTTTCAGCATCCCTTGTCCACCTCTTTTAGTTAACTCTGCGCGGGCAGAACAATAGCATTACCTTCTGCCTTCTTTGCATTACGCTCTTCGGTACGCTTCGTAACATCCGCCAGTACATCGTTAATGAACTCTGCCGAATAATTAGCGTCCGTCATAAAGCGCAGCATCAACTCGTTATAAGCCTCTGTCTGCATAAACGCCTCACTCAATTCAACACTTTTTACAAACCGTCTACCATCCGGACTCTTCTCGCCGTAACTTTTGCTGATAAGATCGTGGAAACACGCCATGATCTGCTTGTTATCATTGCTTTTCACAATTCGTTCCAGCATTTCTTTCATGCCGCCATCTACCCCGTACTGGAGTGCGGTAAGCTCTGCTTCATTCAGATTAAAAAAGAAATCCTCCGTCCGGGTCACGTTATTATAGTCCGTATAAGTGATCGTCTCTTTACGCATGTATTTATTCTCCTTTCAAAAACTCTATTTTGAATTTATCAGCCGCCGACAGTCATCAAAGTCTTCACTTCATCCGGCAAAGGCAGTCGGGCAGCCGCAGTGCTGGAACCATACAGAACTGTTTCCAGTGCAGTCAGTTTTTCCTTATCTGCGGTACGGCTATCAATCGTAATCAGGCTGGTCGGCTTAAAGCCAGCAACATTAACGGGGTTCGTGGTGTATTCCCAACTAAACTGCACAGCATCGGGATTATCGTTCTGGGTATCATAGCTGCGCTCACTGGGGCTTGCCGTAGCACCGTATACCAGGTGCAGTTTGTAGCCATCATCACTCTCGGTGCTGGTGTCGTTACCGATCTCGGTACGGTAGCAAAGGCCAAAAGTCTTGCGTTCCTGCTGGGCAACATGCACACCCTTTACCAGTTCACCGTTACCGTCACACTGGTTCCATTCATCCGGGTAGGTATAAGCCTCAATCGTGCCGCCAATTTCCTCGGTGCTGCGCAGAGAAGCATATTTAATGTTATCTGCATAAATTGCGTTCTCCTCAGCGCCACTGGGGGTTTCAGTTACATTGGTCAGACCATTCCAGGCAACACCATTGTCGTATTTACCTTCATCGCTAAGAACATAGAGCACACCTTTACTTACGCCACTCTCGTAAAAGTGCTCACCGGTCTTATCCCATTCCAAAGCTTGAGTCGCCATATTCTATTCCTCCTCTAGTAATAAATTGTAAAAACATCATGGTGCAGTGTATCTGCCACATAATGCCGTTCGTAGCTGCAATAAGGCAGCGTCAACATTTTTGTAATTACCTCATCGCAATCCGGATTCTTGCTGATATAAGTCACCTGATATCGCTGTTTAAATCGGTATGTCTTATTATCAGCAAACAGCTGGTCTCCGTTATCTCGGCTGTAAACAAAACATGGATATTTCATCACAGTATTGGTCGGTGGCTGAAAATACACCCTGCAAGTTGGGCCGAAATATGGGCATACCAAAAATGTTGCCAACTTCTTTTGCAAATCAATTTGCGTTCCCATCTTGGTATAATCCCCCAATCGTTAGCTCAAGCCGCGGATAATTCAGTTCAACATCACTGATTTGCCATTTGTTTCCATTAAATTCCACATATCTCATGTCTGCAAAATTCTCAAAAGCAAAAGCATCCGCTACAATGCTCAAACTATTCTGGATTGTAATGCTGTAGTTCACTTCGTTTGTCGTGTCGAGCCTGCGTTTTCTTCGCACCCAATCACCGTAATATTGCCGCACAGTGATCTTTTCTTCCCAAACCCCCGGCGCAGTTTCCTCCATCACCTGGTAACCAATTTCACCAAAAAACTTGCGCATCCCCTGGCTCCTCACTTCCATTTTGATTTTCAGTTAGTCTTAATTAACCAAAAGGCAAACTTATTCAGTGGTAACGCTCTTCTTAGTCTCAAATACAATTGCGGACTTCGGAACGGTAAGTGCACCACTGCAACGGGTCTCAATCAGATACTTGTACTGGTTGTAGTCGATATCGAAATCATCAAACATGTTCACACTGCCGCCCTTATCCGCGCCAACGCTGTAGTCTGCCAGATTGACCATAATCCCGTAAAGGGTATAGGTATCGGTGGTCTTACCAGCGGTAGTGCTGCGGGTCAAACCTTCCATCTGGGGTACAGTAATAATACTGCTCACACGCATGGCAGTTGCCAGGTCATTTACGCTATTATAAATACGGCGGCCATTCTTGTCTTTCAGCAGCAGCATCTCAGCAAGCACATCCTCAGTAGTGAACAGAACCGGATTGCCGCTGCCCTTATATTCCTTACGGGCACGGATAGCATCATCCATCATGTTTTCCGCGGTAGCACCGGCAGTTGCGCCTTCGGTAATTTCACGCTTAATGGTAAACAGAACATCATCAGTCCAAATTGGGCGGATATGCTGCTCCTGAATCTTATCATCGCTGCTGGGATCACGGCCATCACCAATCAGGATAGCGCGTGCCAGTTCCTCTTCCAGCTTACCGCGCATCTCATTCTTGATCCACGCAACAACGTCAAAACCGGTAATGTCCAGAACATCATCACGGTCCAGTTTCTGCTTCTTGTAAACAGTCTGGGGATCAGTGGTACGCTTTGCCAGGGTAATAACCTCTTCTACCTTTTTCTTACCCTTGGTATAGCCTCGTGCACGTGCTTCATCCGCAGTAATGTCAGCAAAACTGGTTTTTACACGGCTGAACGGCAAATGCTTAACACCATTCATAACCTTGCCAACCCAGGTCTGGTCGCGGTCAATAAATTTGGGCGGGTTATTCAGTTCCTTGTATTCGGGGAACAAAGCATCAATCCCATCAATGCCATAATTTGCCTTGTGGCTCAAAAAGTCCTCACAAGCTTCTTTCAGGGTCAGTCGGCCCTTCTTGGCAGTGTCGAAAATAGTTTCAATGTCGCTGTGGGTCAGTACATCTTCATGCTGGGCACTGCCCTTGTCAAAAATGTTTTCTTTCATGTCTCCATCCTCCTCGTCATTATGTTTCGCTCCATCGTTATTTTTTGCAGCATCTACTGCTACCGCAATCGCAGCATAAGCAACCTTCTTCTGGCGGTCCGTCATACTGTCAAACACATCCTGCACGGTTTCCTCATCTTCAGGTTTCTTTGCTTCTTCTGCGGGTTTTTCTTCGCTAGGTTTTTCCTCTGCCGGCTTTGTGTCATCATGCTCCAGGCTTTCGCAAAAAGCAGTATTTTCATCAGTACAACAGATAAAAGCCGCATCTTCGCTCTCTTCACCGTGCAGCAATTCGGGTTCGATACCTGCTTTCGGGTTTGCGCCAGCCAATACCAGACTAACTTCCCGAATCATACCGTGCTGCACATTGCCGGAACGCCGGTCACCTTTGTACTGCAATTTATTTGCGTAAATACTAAAAGAGGTAATATCCTGGTTTTTTACCAACTCTTTAGCAGTCTTACCATTCTTGGTATCATTAAATTTGCAATAGGTATACATGCCTTCCGGTCGTGCTTCCAACAGTGCATGACCCAATACATCTGCCGGATCATCATGGTTATGATTCCAAATCAAAGGAACGGTAACTCCATCCTGATCCGCAAAAGCACCATGCATAATGGTTCTGCCATCACCACACAACACTCCATACTGTGTTGCCCAGCCATGACAATCATAATTTTCTTTTGCCATTTTGATTTTTACTCCTCTCCCTTATCTTCAGTTGTTGCTGGTTCTTGATTGCCCAAATCCTGTTTTGCCTCAGCAATGTTACTATTCCGCAACTTGTCCGCCTTAGGATCGTCAGAAGGCTTCATCCCAATCGTCTGGCGGATTTCATTGGATGTCATAATCTCATTACGGGTAAATTTATCAGCAATTTCAGCAATATCATTCACTGGCACCAACTTAAACGGATCACGGAAATACAGCAGCGTCTGTCGTTGGCTTCTGGCGGTCTTCGTCAAAAATTTCCGCTTCATCTCATCGGTAATAGCAGCCATAATCGGCTCAACGGTCCTGCTGTAATAGTTCAGCATCGTCTTGTCGTCAGCCGTGCCATCCAAAATACCTTGGGTAATACCAAGCTGCGCAAACGCCAAATTGGTCAAATACTCAATCTGCTTCAGCAAATTATTATCAAGACTCCGGTTCAACTGGATCACTTTTTCCGTGCCATCAGCATAAGCAACCCCGTATTTACTGTTTGCCAGCTGGTTTTCAAGCTCTTCTCGTCGTGCATTTGCCTGCCGCTTACGGGTCTCGCTCTTCACAACATATGGTAGCTGAATAATCAAATCGAGCTTCCCAGAACTTGCCTCTTCATCCACAGCATCCAACAAATATAGTTTTCTGATCAGTCTCTGCATCGTGCTGTTCGGTGCATTCATAACGGCATAAAACGGGTTTTCAATAATAGCAACCGTCTTTTTCGGAACTACTAATTCTTCCCGTTTACCGGTTTTTTCATTATAAACTTCAACCCGCACATCACTTGGGTACCATTCCAGAATTCTTCCGGTTCGCATATTGGTAATATCGTAACCTGCTGTAGCATCAGGATTTAGATTTGTCTCCACCGGCACGATTGCAACACAGCCTTCGTCCAGCATGCTCATCACAATATCCTGTTTTAATGCTCGTCCGGTCTGGTCAATGTTGGCATTTAGATTCAAACATTCATTTAACCCACTCTCAATTTTCTCCTTGTATCGGTCATTTTTGTCTAACCGCACGTGGTAAATATCAATCGCGGCACAGTCTGCACCAATTCGGTTATAAATGGAATTGATGATCGTTCGTTCATTTCCGCTGATAATCCTGTGCCGGTCTGGCCTGATACTGTATCCTGGTCCACTCTTCCAATAATTTACCGGGGGATCGCGGTTCATAAATGCATTCCAAGCGTGTTTCAACCGGTCTCCAAATCGCATCTCTTCCTCCAAACCCCCACCTCCCTTCAAAACAAAAAAAATATCCAGCTCAAAGCGTTACGCTTCAAACTGGATAATCCATTTTGATTTTTATTTAAATAATGTACATCTCGTGCTTTTTCTTAACATCACTATCCGCAATCTTTGCATAGATCATTGTAGTGTTTACATTTGCATGTCCTAATAATCTTTGAACCTGACCTAATTCCATTCCCCGTTTTAGGCAATTCGTAGCAACTGTATGGCGGAATAAATGCGGATGCAAATGCTCTATCCCAATTCGAACTCCAATTTCTCGGATTACTTTTTCAATACCTGCTTTATGCAAGCGGCCATAAGGCTTTCGCATCTTAACAAAAAGAGCTTCTTCGCTATCGGTTCTTTCATTTAAATACTGCTTTAAAGCAACCACAGCCCTGGCATTCAAATAACTTTTTCGGTGCTTGTCACCTTTTCCGAATAATTGAACAACTCCGGTCTCAAAATTAACATCGCCAATATTCAATCGTTCCAATTCAGTAACCCGGCATCCTGTACTGTATAATACCTCAACCATTGCCTTTTCTCGGCAATCTTTCAAACATGACCGAATTTCTTCTAGTTGATAATCTGTTAGGGGAACTTGCTCTATTCGCTCATATTTGATTGGCCCAATATTCACAGCGGGATTCCGATCCAAATATCCTTCCGCAGCACACCACCCCAAAAATCCACGCACAATGATTCTTCTGTGTTCTAGTGTCCGATTACTGATTTTTCGCGTTTTCTGTGCCAAATAAAGGTATATCCTAATATCATTGGCAGTTAGCCGGTCAATAGGTTTTTGTATCATTCGGAAAAATTCATTCAAATATAGCTCATAAAGCGCCAATGTCTTATCGCTCATTCCTTCAATTTTGCGCCAAGCTATAAATAATCGATAACATTCAGGGATTATAACACAGCTTATTTCTGTACATTTTGGACTAATATTATATTTCGCCAATTCCATACATAAAATATCTCGCACAATTCCAGAACACCAATCTGGTATTTTATCGATTAATTCAACCAGAATATTATTTATAACCTGTTCGTTCATATTATCTGTCACCCTTTGCTTATAACTTCTAAAAATGTTATAGCAAAGTTCGTCCTTATAATATGTCGAAGGAAATCATATCATCCAATGTTTTATGAGAAATCTGGTTTTTCTGGTTCTTTTCCGATCTCTTTGCAAAAATCGAGGTAATCATCCACGCAATCATGGAAAGCGTTAACGATTCCTTCCACGGTATCTGATTGATATGTACACATATCTTTAATTTCAGCAATACTTCCGAAGTATACTCCGTCTAATATTGATAGTTTAGGAATGGTTTTATAGCCCTTATATTCAAGAGCTTCTATGCCAAGTCGCAAGCATTCGTCAATCTCAATTCCGTCAACTGTGCAACATCCATTACCATTACAACATTCAATACCCAACTTATTGCAAATCTCCAACGCCACATCCGAAACCGATGATTCTTCATTCATAGAAACCTCCAATATTAATTAGTTAAAGCCCTCGTTAGTTAGCTAATATAACCAAGTGCTCTAATATGTGTGGCAAGCATTTTACCGAGGGCTGTGTAACCGCTTGCATTAAGATGTACACTGTCAGTTCTTAAACTTGGTGGAACAGAACCATTAGACATAGCAACTGTATCTTCTTCTGTTGGAGATATATTCATCATAGTCATTCCATATTTAGCCAGCGCCTCTCTCGTCTTGAAAAGATGATTTCCATACTTTGTCAGCATGGTTGCTTCTTGGGACTTCATCTGTTCTTCCGTTCCAGAGCTTAGAGTGAGTACAACGTATTTACCGTTTGTTCGGCTGATGATACTATCAATAATGCTCAATCTCTGTTCAAAAGATGGGCCATTTTGACCAACAAATATTACCGTAATATCAGATGTCAAACCACACCCGGAGAATTTACAAGGCATTGGATATTTTATTGGTTCTCCAGTATATCCACTAATAGTATAAGTGGCGTTTGCATCAGTAGAACTTGTTTGGCTCAGACTTAATGTGCATTCATGACCATTAACTACTATCGGGTTTACAGTATTACCCCCTGTTCCTTGTCTTAGCGGCAAAATATTGGTTCCGTAGGCATCTTTAAGGTTTCCAATGCTATATGTACCATTAACACTGCCAATAGGTATTATCATATTATTTGCACCATTTCGACATGCAATCGTGTTTGCTGTTTCTCCACCAACGCCCGCATTAAGATAGCTTGTAATACCTAATTCATCTGAACACACTTTTGGATAAGTTGTGCCATTTCCACCTGCGCCTGCTGTTAAACTATCGCCCCAAAATATAATGTCATAGTCATTAGTTTGACATATAGAACTTCTAATTAAGTCCAACAAATTTGAATTATCAAATACATACGCATCAAATACAAGATTTTCAAATTTTTTTGAGGGTATTTCGAATAATATATATTCAAAATCTTTCGGTGAATTATAGTTATCATCAGAGTATTGTTTATATAGATCTACTTCATAACAATGAAATCCTTTCTGTACAATAATCTTCTCTATTAAAGGGTTTGTATGCGGTGCCCAAGAATGTTCAGATGACAAGTGAATTGAAACATTTCCTGTTATAGAACTATTTAAAATGATAAATATTTTTTTTACTACTGGTAAACTGAATTGGGTTTTTAAATTTTCCGGTTATGGCTTGAAGGGTGGTTGAACCGTCCACGCCAGAATTGTAAAAATCAGCACTTATTTTCTCGCTGGCACTCCCTAACCCTTCTTGTTGGTTACCGCTTTTATAATATCCAAAAGAAGAAAATATAAGTGATTGTGCAATGCTGGTATTCAACCCACTTACACTTTCTTTCAAGTCTTCAGTTTCGATAGTTGATAAATTTAACGCTTCTGCTACGTTTGGGGTGTATTCTTGAAATTCTGTTGCTTTTTCTCCAATTTCAAGCTGCATTGGTCTATCTGATATTACTTTTGAAAGAGCTATATAGGATGTATCGTAGTCTAATGTAAATGTTCTACGTTTATTGTCTTTATATGCATTAAAGTACTGCAAATAAGTCCTTGTTTTATCATAACACTTCAAATTTGCGCCAGTTAAAAGCCCGCCATCTTTCATGCTTATTGTGAGCTTTGTACCAGCTGGGAGACGCCCTACTGCGTATAACTTGTCCGCTTCATTACCGATTAGATTTTTCCCACCGTTTACAATCCCTCTGTTACTTATATCTTCCTTTAGCTCACTAATCCCTGAAGTATTATCTTCTACTTTCTGGGTCAGTTCGCTATAATCATCTGGAATGGTTTCAATCAAATTATTTACATGGTCAGTCAAATCAGCTTTCAACTGTGCAACAATATCATATACTTTCTCATCGGTCGGTGTATCAACAAGCAATCCTTCCAGGCTCCGCGCTTCACCAACTGTAGTATCAAACGCCTGCTGCACTTCGCCTGTCGAAGCATCAGTTATGATCATGCGCACAACAAACCGAACAGTTCCCTTGTATTTTGTTACCAAGTAGCCAACCAACCACTCAAAAGTCAAAGTATCATCCGTCACGGTTGGGTTCTTAACGGTGTAATAACTCAAATCACCGTTAGCATTCGCAAAATTGATTCGAATTTCAAATTTACTTAGGTCAATTCCTTTGTAATATCGAACCATTTTGAATTTTGCACTATTTACATCTTTATCTCCTTCAACGCCTAAAACCACACCAAGCGGAGGGATACTGATTACACGCAGGTTCTCATCAATAATATACTGGATTTCCTCTTCATTAGTATCAAGCGCATCCATCTTAGCCAATACTTCATCAACATTCATATCAGATCACCTGCTCAATCAATACTTTATTTGTCACGATCCGTTCGCCTTTTTCACCAGCTCCAACAAGCTGTACCTTAAAGCTCTTCTTATTTTCAACGCTTTCTGGTACTTTGCAAAGGTTTTGTTTTACAGCCACAGCATCCTCGTCAAATACCGCGACCATTTTCTTCCCAATCCAGTCATGGTCTGCAATCTTAAAATTACAAACCAAATAATTTTTGCTTCCGGACACGATCTTTTCCGCTTCGTTTGTTCTTCGCAGCACTTGCCCATTCACTTCAAATTCCAAGATCCGCATAAAGACCTGGCCCTCCCATCATTCAAACGATTCTTTATTCAATTTATACGCAACAAAAGCATCCATCAACGCTGCAACGGCATCAATTTTTGCTTCATATCGCTTTTTTAGTAACTTACGGTTACCGTTCGTATCTTCAATCGTAATGCAGTTACCCATTGTAAATGTCATCATTTCTTCGTCAAACAATAGCATTCTTTCTTCGGCTAACTTTTTCAGTTCACCCAACGGTACGCTTTCTGTTCTTGCGCCCTGAATAACTTTCTCAATACCAAATGGCCCATTCTCCGTTGCCCAGCGTTCCATAAATTCTTTGGCATTGTACTGGTCATAACCAACACACATCACGTCATATTCCATGCTTTCAATGTGCTGGTCCAAATCATCATAAACGAGACTCAAATCCAAAATTGCCCCATCCATTACAATAAGGCTGCCCTCATCCAAAAATTCCTGGTACTTGTTTCGCATAGCAAGAGGTAACTTATCCAATGTCAAACTCGAAATATAATTTCTCGTCTTAACACCAAATCGTTCTCCACCAAGTGGAAACAAAAACGTAAACGCGCAAAAGTCATTACCCTGGCTCAAGTCAACACCAAGGCTGCAACTCATACCGGTAAAATCTTGTTTTCCATGCGGCAGCGTTTCATCGTAGGTAAAGAAATACGTATACCCTTCCATTGGCAGCCCAAAACGTTTTGCCAAAATATCATTTCTGGCACTGGGATTCTTTTCAGCACGCTCAACATCCAACTGGTAAGTTTCGTAAGTTACAGTCTTTCCCAAATTCGGATTTGCTTTCAACCACATCTCCGGTCGGCCAACTTCATCTACACTGTCAAGCTTATACCACCAAATTCCAACATGCGGATTAATGTACTCTCCTTTCAGGATTTTCATCAATTCCATTTTGATTGTATCGCCGCTGCCATTTCGTACCGTGCCTTCACTGGATGTTGCTACAATCAAATAATCAGGATTCTTGCTTGCACCCTGCTCGATTGCACCAATTACATCCTCTCGAATGTCGCCGCTTAACCATTCATCAACGGTAGCAATCTTACAGCGCAATCCCTGCAATTTGTTAATGCTCATCGGCCGCACTTCCAGCAGACTTCCCGTCAATAAATTTTCAATACCTTTTTTTGTACTTACCAATTTTGGTCTGTTTGCACGGTTACCCGTTGTATTCTGCAAATTGCCAGCGGTCAAAAACTTAAATAGCGGTCCCCTGCTTCGTGTAATCGCCGTTCGCAGCGGGCTCATAATTTCGTCAGCCTGTCTCATTGTTGGTGCTGTTGTAATCTGGTGCGTTGTGCTCATATCAATGTTTTCATAATAGCTTTGTATAAAACTATCAAACAAACTCTTAGCAGCGCCACGGCCAACAATTAAATATAACTTATTTACTAAGCGCTTCTTTAACCGTTTTAACTCGAAGTGACCTTCTCCATAGTCATCAGGTACAAATACCTGTCGGTCAACAAAGTAATACCAGCCAAAGATATGTTCACCCCAAAGCTTGAAACTATCCAATAGCGTCACATCGGAGCCATCAGTTAAAGTAAGTTCTCCTTCGCAGTATTTAATCCAACCTTCAACCGCGTCTTCATCATAATAAATACCAGGGTTTGCAATCAAATCATCAATCAGGTTCATTTCCATGCTGATTTCTTTGCAAACCGGTATTTCACCTCTCATTACAGCCTCACGGAACCGGCCGTAATATTTTGGCACAGCCGTATTCGATAATGCCATAATGTATCTTCTCCATCTTCTTAAGCAAAATCGGCCAAATTATAAAATAAAATGACCATTCGCTAAAAATAAAATCTTTTAATTAATTTTTACTTTCCAAAAGTTTCTGAACCTTGTCAATGCTTGTATACAAATTTGACGCAGTGTTAATCAAATCGCTTGCTTTTTTACCCCATTTGATCGTATCATCAATAATTTTCTCACCTTTGCTTACCTGTTTTGGAATAAGGTCTTTTACCTGCTTCTCCATCAAAAGCCGTTTATATGCATCGCTAAATTCCTTATCATCAAACAGATCTTTATATTTGTACAATTCTTTTGCATTATGTCCTTGCACAACCTGTTTTTTCTTAGCATCAATCTCTTCTCGCGTGGCATATCTGGTATGACCTTCTTCTCCACGCCGTCGTACTTTTCCGGCGGTGGTCCAGGTGCCATCTTCATTCTGGTATCTCCGCTGCCCCCATTTCATTCCGGGGATACCCCAATGCCACATTTCGAAACCGTAATTTGGCATTTTGATTTTCACCTCCTTAGTCTTTTGGGTCAACACTAACATTAATCCGCCATTCAAGTTCGCTCAAAAGCCTGTTTGCAGAATCAATCAAAGCGGAACTCTGTGGCGGGTCGAACAACATTTTCACTTTTAGCGTAACCCAACTTTTCACAAAATTAAGTCTTGGGTCATCGCCCATAAAATCAGTCCACGTCTGAGTATTATCGGTAACTTCAAACCCTTCATCCGGTCCAACACCCAGCTGGTGTAAAATACTAAATGCCGTATTTGTATGCGTAATAATGTCTACATCAAACACAGTATAATCTTGGTCAATACCAATCATCTTTTTTACGCTGTTCAAGATAGATTCCAATTCTCTCACCTCTTCCATGGGCAGGTATCATTTGCAGTTCGCTCTAATACCGGTTTTCGCAGCAAATCCGGGTTTCCATACGTAATCGCATTATGGGTATTGTGGCTTACTGTAATTAGATACTCAGGATTCAACAAAAATTCGCTTTTCCCCAAAATGTCTTCTTTTGTTAGCGGATTCATATGGTGCACAATCGGTCGCTTTGGAATTTCGTATCCAGCAACCCCCATATCGCAGCATTGGTCGCGCCATATTACCTTGTCCCTCAGTTCTCGCCATTCTCTGGTTTTGTAAAAGACCTGGTTTAAATATCGGTCCCAGCCAAATGTTTCATCACCAACAATTCCTTCCAACCGCAAATATTCAAACCGCTCCTCAAAACTTTTAAATTTGCAAAGTTCAGTATAACTTCTAATCTTCATCATCATGGTACCCGGCATAAACCTTAAATACGTTAATCGCATTCCGGACCATCTCGTCAGTCTGGGTTGCGCTTTCAATATTTTTGGTCTTTGCCTCCGCTAATTTCTGCTGCGTTTTTAGCATTTCAAGTTCAAGCTTTGCCTGGGCAGTTCCAAGCTTCAAATAATGTGTAATTACCTGGCTACTGGCCGTATGGTTCATCAGCTGCTCTTCAGCACAATCCATTGCCAATGCAATCAGCTGCTTTTCTCGTGCTTCCGGGCTTCTTGCTCTTCGCATCACCGGTTTCTCTCCAGTAGATGCACGTCTTGCCATACTTTACCACTCCTTTCTGGATTTAGTGAGAGAGTTTTTGCAGGGAATAAGGATACTTCTCGAAAGGAGAATAAAAAGAGAAGTGTAGCCGTACCTTATTTCATCACCCTTATTCCCTCCAAATACCCCCTCACAGCGCCATAAATATCATCGGATTCGGCGTATCTCCCCTAAACAACCAAAATCCGGTTCATGCCGAGGAATCAACTTCCCCAAAAATCACCCTCCGG
>ERZ1034680.131-NODE-131-length-52137-cov-45.716716_pt1 | contig 52137 bp, 51 predicted proteins | sample MGYA00520639_ERZ1034680 | MGnify/ENA primary metagenome ERZ1034680 (study PRJEB33766, sample SAMN09781760) | gut metagenome | biome: gut microbiome | host: Homo sapiens | place: Madagascar | study: EMG produced TPA metagenomics assembly of the PRJNA485056 data...
TGGTAGAAGAAAGAACGCTCCCTTCTTTCGTAAAAGGCGAATCGGGTGAACATACCCCAACTCTCACAGAGAAATGGACCACTCCACCTAAGTATTATACTGAAGCTACCTTGCTCCGAGCAATGGAGACCGCAGGAAAATTCGTCGAGGATGAAGAACTGCGTGCGGCATTAAAGGAGAACGGAATCGGACGACCTTCCTCACGCGCTGGCATTATAGAGACGCTCTTCAAGCGCCACTATATCAAGCGCCAGCGAAAGAACTTGATGGCTACTCCTACCGGTATAGAACTCATCGACACCATCCACGAGGAACTGTTGAAAAGTTGTGAGTTGACTGGTATTTGGGAGAAAAAGCTCCGAGACATCGAGCATAAGACCTATGACCCAGCCGACTTTATCAATGGTCTGAAAGAACAAATCAACCAAATCGTCAATGACGTATTGTCTGACAATAGTGCTCGCCATGTGGCGATTACAACGGAAGAGGACCTCAAGAAAAAAGAGCCAAGAAAGAAAACCGCTCCAAAGAAATCACCCAAACAGGATGATACGGCTGAAAAAACGCCTAAAAATGGTGATACGGCTGAAAAGACAGAGTCAAGATCCCCAAAACTTCCTGCAGATGACAGCATCATCGGAAAAACTTGCCCTATCTGTGGACAAGGAACCATTATCAAAGGAAAAACGGCATATGGTTGCAGCAACTGGAAAGGTGGTTGTCAGTTCAGATTACCATTCAGTCAGCAATAACAACTGGAGTTTATTTAAAAACATGGAACAGAAGAATAAATCTCATATCGGCTTAGCATTTTTGTCAATATTAGTAAGTAGCTTACTATTGACCGCATGCGGTATTGATAAGAATATCAAAAAGGGAGAAAAGTATCTTGCTTTAGGTGAGTATTATGATGCTGCCGACCAATTTAAGCAGGCATATACAAAAACGCCGACAAAAGAAAGAGAAAGAAGAGGGCAGCGAGCCTTAAAAATGGCTTACTGCTATGAGAAGATCAACGCTACACCTAAAGCAGTGGCAGCCTATAGAAATGCTATCAGATATGGACAAGCTAATATCCAAAATCGCTTAAGTTATGCTCGGCAACTTCTAAAAAACGGCGATTACAAAATTGCTCAAACAGAATTTAAATCCATTTTAGATTCTCTTCCTAACGAAGAAATGAGCAAAAATGGCTATGATATTTTAGCACGAAACGGACTGAAATCAGCACAAGCTGCACCAGAATGGAAGAAAAAAGGGAGCAGATATACGGTGAAGAAAATGGATATTTTCAATTCCAGAAGAGCAGACTACTCCCCAATGCTCTTAGGAGATGAATTTGACCAACTCTATTTTACATCTACTAGAAATGAAGCGCTTGGAGATGAACTGAGTGGTATTACAGGAACAAAAAACGGCGATATTTTCATATCTGAAAAAGATGACAAAGGAAAATGGAGCAAACCAGAAGCCATCAGTACGGGTCTGAATACGGAATATGATGAAGGGGCTTGCTGCTTTACACCTGATGGACGGGACATGTATCTCACACAATGCACAACCGACCCGTCTTCACCAAGATATGCACAAATAGTAACCTCCCCACGCTCGGATGCGGCTTGGGGAAAAGCCACCAAACTGGAAATCACCAAAGACACCCTCAGCAGTTTTGCGCACCCTGCTATCTCTCCTGATGGAGAATGGTTGTACTTTACTTCAGACATGCCTGGAGGAATGGGTGGATTAGACATCTGGCGAGTAAGAATTACAGCTGCGGGGCTGGGAGGTGTTGAAAATCTGGGGGAGCCTATCAATACTCCAGGAAATGAATCTTTCCCTACTTTCAGACCCAACGGAGACCTTTACTTTAGTAGCGATGGACATGTTGGAATGGGTGGATTGGACATCTATATTGCCAAAGTGGATCCAAAAACTAAAAAATATAAGGTTTTCCATCCTGGCTACCCTCTCAATTCGGAAGGTGACGACTTTGGAATGACTTTCGAAGGTCCACACAACAGAGGCTATTTCTCCTCCAACAGAAAGGACGGAAGAGGTTTCGACCACATCTATTCTTTTGAAAACCCGGAAATCGTAACAACCATCAAAGGCTGGGTTTACGAAATGGGTGGTTATGAATTACCTGCTTCCCAAGTAATGGTTGTCGGAAACGATGGAACATATAAGAAACTACCAGTCAAAGGTGATGGCTCATTCAGTATGGTCATCAAGCCACAGGTAGATTATCTCCTGATGGCTTCTTGCAAAGGTTTCCTCAATCATAAAGAAGAAATTCGAGTAGATTCTGCTAAGGAAAGTAAGGAATATACCTTACAATTCCCATTGGCTTCCATCACGGCACCGGTATTAATAGATAATATCTTCTATGATTTTGATAAGGCTACCCTTACTGCCAACAGTACAAAAGCATTGGATGAATTGGTAAACTTATTGAAAGAAAATCCGAATGTCACCATCGAACTTAGTGCACATTGTGATTATAAAGGAAGTGCTGAATATAATAAACATCTTTCTCAACAGAGAGCACAATCGGTAGTCAACTATCTGATTCAACACGGAATTGCCAAAGACAGACTTACACCAATGGGTTATGGCAAAGAGCAACCTAAGACTATTAGCAAAAAAGTGGCTGCCAAATATCCATGGCTCAAGGAAGGAGATAAACTGACAACGGATTTCATTCTGAAACAGAATAAAGGAAATCAGGAAATCTGCAATCAAATGAATCGCCGCACAGAGTTTATCGTACTCAGAACGACTTATGGGTTATTTGATGAAAAAGGCAACTTAAAAAATCCTCCTAAGCCTAAGAAGCAGGAGATTTCCAAAGAAGAGGAAGATTTGTTTATATTTGAATAAGAATGAAGCTAACTACGATAAAACGAGATAGCAGAGAAGCCTCGTTATACAAAATGATGGATGCTCACTTTTTATATGCGAGCATCCATCATTTTATTATATCCCCATACACAAAAAATCGTAATCATCCCTAATACGATCATCAATAAATGATGGGAAGCGCCCAATACTTCCGTCAAGCGACATACGGCTCTGGGAAAAAACATCATAGCATCTATCCGTATTAGATAAAGGGTATCCAGAAGATTTGTCAAAACCTGACAGTAAAGGACTATACTGATACCAATCATAATACAAGCTATTTTCCATATATGCGCCAAACGATGATAAGTAACCCCTCCTGGAAGAGAAGACATTACACGTTCGGAAAAGCCATCATCAGCTATATCCAAAGAACAATCTGCAAAGAAAGATTGCAACATCTGCTCATCATCAGCAGTAACTTGCTGCTGATGATGAGTTTCCTCTGATATCGTAGTTTTTACTTCATTTTCTTTCATAACCATTTTGCTTTAAGTAACTTGCAAGTTTCATTTTACCACGTGAGAGATGTGACTTGACGGTACCAGAAGCAAGTCCTGTAATCTCTACGATCTTTTCTATAGACATTCCATCCATCAATTGTAAAGTGATGCATGTACGTTCTTTATCGCTCAGTATTTTGAGGGCACTTATTAAATCCAATTTTAATCCGTCACTGCTTGCTTGCGCTTGCTTATGAACCACTATTGGACTGTCGATATCTTGAGTTATCTTATGACTTCTCACATAATCATACCAGACATTGTAGGCTATACGATACAACCAGGTGGAAAAGTTAGCCTTCCCCTTAAATCCCACCAGATGGGTATAGGCCTTGATAAATGTATCTTGAGCCAAATCGTCACTCAATTGCTTATCTCCAACAGTTTGCCGAAGAAAAAAGCTACGAATAGACGCCTGGTATTTCCTGACCAACAAGTCAAAAGACTTACGGTCATGAAACATTACCACTTTAGCTACAAGAGCAAAATCATCCAATTTTTCCACTATTCCTATTGCACCACCATTGTTTGATGGAAGGCAGAGAACCAATGGTAGCCTGTCCTGCACCATAAAAAAGTACTAAAGCGCCAATACCTGCCAGAAAATCAGCACCCCATATAGCAAACATAGCGCATAAGCCTGCACCCAAGAAAGCATTTCGCAGTCCTCTTTTAACCAGATATTCATTACTTTGCTTATCTATAGGGCGCGCACTTTCCGGTATTTCAATACCCTTTTCTAAAGCCATAGCCGACAACTTCATCCGATCCTGATTGCGCCTATATAAATAACGAATAATCATAAAGAGGGCAATAAGAGGAGCTAAGAATGTCAGCAAGCCAATCAGACCAAGTAGGATGATAACAAAAAGGAGTACACCTTTTCCAAATACAGTACCCAAAAAATCAAATGGGTCATCATAATTATCTAAACTAAACTGAGAAGGATTATTAGATGTATAAGAAGCAGGATTATTATGAGCAGATACCGCAGACGAAGTATCTACGCTTGTTGTGTCAGAAAAAGCATCTATTCCCTCATCATTTTCAGAATGATTTTCCACTTTTTTATCTACCTGTTGAGCAGACGGTGTGTAACGGTGTTTAGGTGCAGAAGAAGCCAATGACTGCTGAAATACACCAAGGCTCATCGCCAAAGCCATAACGATTATTTCTTTTTTCATATCGAATATTTTTACTATTTTATCCACTATTTTGATTTTTTCTTCTACTAAGACGTATATCTTGCGATTTTAGTTGCAAAGAAACAAAATATTTTTTAAATTTGCAAATGATTTTGAATTAACAAGAAAAAGAATGGCAAGATGACAACAGATAGAAGCACAAAATTACCAGAGGATTTCAAAAATTATACCAAAGAACTTATGGGAGAAAACCTCTTCAATCAACTGATGAAAGGATTTGATGAGAATGCAACTGTCAGCATTCGTCTCAATCCATTCAAATGTTCTGAAGAGATGGTTTTAAACGAAGGAACGACCTCTGGAATCATTCCTTGGTGCCCTTCAACAGGCAAATATTTATCGGAACGAAAGAACTTCACTTTCGATCCTCTTTTCCATGCGGGTCTATACTACGTACAGGAAGCCTCATCCATGATTGTTGATTTAGCCATCCGACAATATGTCAAAGAACCTGTCACCATGCTGGATCTCTGTGCTGCACCAGGTGGCAAATCTACATGCGTAAGAGCTGCTCTTCCAGAAGGAAGTCTTCTTTTCAGCAATGAACCCATGAAGACAAGGGCTCAAATTTTATCAGAAAACATTCAAAAGTTTGGGCATCCGGACGTTGTTGTCACCAACAATTATCCAAAAGATTACAAAAAAACAAAATTGAAATTTGATATTATACTTGCCGATGTCCCATGTTCAGGCGAAGGTATGTTTAGAAAAGATGAAGAAGCCATCAATGAATGGAGTAAAGCCAATGTAAATAATTGTTGGAAACTTCAACGGGAAATCGTAAGTGACATCTGGAACTGCTTAAAGCCTGGTGGGATACTGATCTATTCTACCTGCACTTTTAATGCCCACGAAGATGAAGAAAATGTAGATTGGATAAAAGAGGAACTTGGAGCCGAAATTCTTCCTCTGGATATCGAAAAAAGTTGGAATATTACAAAGAGCCTCATCAATGATGATTCCATGTATCATTTCTTCCCTGGTATAAGCCGCGGAGAAGGATTGTTTATTGCCGTATTACGTAAAAATGGCACATACGAAGGAGATAAAAAGAAAAAAAATAATGGCAAGAAGACTACAAAAGGAAAGACCAAAGAACCTGTCATATTAAAAAATAACTGGTTAAAAAACAAGGATGAGTGGAATTATACATTAACAGAAAATGATGTATATGCAATCAGCAAGAAATGGACAGAGGCAGTGAAAGAAGCAAACCAATCACTAAGAGTACTTCACGAAGGAATCAAAATCGGAAGTATAAAAGGTAAGGACCTGATCCCTGCACAGTCACTTGCCTTATCGACAGAATTGGATAAGACTGATATTCCACAAGTAGAACTCTCATACGAAGATGCTATCAACTATCTTCGTAAAGAAGCGATTACTTTGCCTCCAACAACACCTAAAGGATATATTATAGTAACTTATCAGAATGTCCCATTAGGTTGGATGAAAAATATAGGCAATCGTGCCAATAATCTATACCCACAGGAATGGAAGATCAAAAGTTCTCACATACCAGAGGGTGATAATCATATTCTGAAATGCAAATCAATATCATAGCATGCCTGGACCAAAACGGTGCGATAGGCTACAAGAACCAACTGCTCTTCCATATCAGAAAGGACATGGAAAGATTTAAGCGACTTACATTGAATCATACCATAGTCATGGGGAGGAAAACATACGATTCTCTCCCCCATGGCGCACTCCCATTAAGACGCAACATCGTGATAACACAACAGGAAATACAACTGGAAAACTGTGAGGTATATCACTCTCTGACAGATGCGCTTGACAAATGTACAGACGACATCATATTTATCATAGGAGGTGAAAGTATTTATAAGCAATGTTTGAATCTTGCCGATAATCTGTATCTTACTATTGTGGATAAAAAAATGCCAAAAGCAGACACATATTTCCCTTCTATCAATTCAGAAAACTGGGAAATAATAGACAAAGAACAGCATAAAGAAATAGATGATGCAAAAAAAGAAATTTACTCCTTTTCTTTTATTACATTCAAAAATAACAGGAAATCCCCCATAAAATAGCAGATTTCATGATGCCACTTTTCAATATCCCCACTTCGTATCAAGTTGCACCTCCACAGTCTTGATGACATTCTTTGTCAGCAAAGCTCGATTCTTCGGCAGAATCTTTATCTCCTGATAATCGGCAGGATAATACACTTTGCCATTTCTGATCAAGATACCCATTCTGTTTGGAGCAATCTCAAAGATGGCGAAACCACCCACGAAATCATGGATTTTCCAATACACAGGTTGCAGGATGATGTCATCACCCACACGAAGTCCCCATCTGCCCGAAACCTCAAATGGCTTTACATTCTGTAGATATTCGTAGCGTTGCTTGCGTGTCTGTTCCTGTTTCTGCTTGTCATATTGCGCCACAAACACCATGTCGTTACTTACTACGATTACTCCATTTGCCTTTTTGACAGATGGTGGTACCGTACCCTTTCCTGCCCTCAAACCAGCGTACATTGCTTCCCAATTTCGCTCTTTATCGGGCAAACCGAACTTACGGTAGTTTCCTACATTGTCCAATATCATGCACACCTTGTCCTTCTGCTTGTGGTTGATGCGCAGTCCACGCCCCACCATCTGCAAGTATTTGGCAAGCGAAAGCGTAGGGCGAGCCATCTGGATATACTCTACGTCAGGACAGTCAAAACCCTCATCAAAGAGGTTCACGTTCACCAAGCAGTCCAATACTCCATTTCTGAAAGCCTCCACCATCCGCAGTCGGGTGTTGGCAGGAGTCTTGCTGTCCAATGCTACCGCCTTGATGCCCATCGCCTCGTAGAAAGAAGCTATCATCTGTGCATGGGCGATATCGATGGCATACACGATGCCTTTCTTGCCATTGGCATATTTCACTATACTCTCATATAGTCGTTTGATGGATTGAGGCACATTCAGTTTCTCGTCCATCTCCTTGACAGAATAGTCGCCGTCACTGCCACGCCCCTTCAGGCTATTGATAGTCAACTGGTCTTGCGAGAACTGTCCAATTACCACATAGTCGTAGGGAGCAAGATAGCCACGCTTGATAAAATCCTGGGTTGGAGGCGATGTCAACAGTTTTCCAAACAACTTGCCGAAAGATTCCTTCTTCATACGACAAGGCGTAGCCGTCATGCCTAATTTCAACGCCATTTTATTGCGCAGGAACAAGTCCTGATAGGAACGAGCCAAGGCATGATGAGCCTCATCCACCACAATCAGCCCAGGCGTGCATTCAGCCTGTTCCAGTTCTCCGATATGTCTGCCGAGCCATTGGATGGAAAGCACACGAATTCTAACTTTGGCTTCCATCACCATTTCCTTTTCGCCATACTCCAAGCAAAATCTGTCAAGTGTTTGTTGCATCTGTTCCACCAGCTCACGTCGGTGCGCTACAATCCACACCTCACCTTTCTCATGGTTGTCAAGAAACCACTTCACCACCGAAGCCATCACATACGTCTTGCCAGTACCCGTAGGCATCTGCACCAACACCGAGTAGTTTTCCACATATTCCTTCCTCTTCCGAAAAGGAGTAAACGAATTCTTTGTCAGTTTCGTGATAATCTTCTCCAACATCTCCTGTTGGTAGTCAAAAAGTTTTATTTTCTTCATTCAACACTTAACATTCAACTATTAATCTTTATTAATTTTACATAGAGACATATCATATATATGGGATATATTATGTATCTTTGCAACCGAAGTTAAACCATAATTTTTTAGCATATGAGTTCAGTAACATTAACACCATCTAAGAGAAAGATTATAGACTTGAATGAAGATACATTCAAAACACTTTCTATTATGGCAATTCAAAAAGGAACCAATCTCAAGAAATACATCGAAGATGTGTTAAATGAGTTAGCAGAAAACTATGAAGATGCCAAATTGTATGCAAAATTGAGCAAGGAAAATCCTGATGGAAACATTATGCTCAATGAGCAAGAAAAAGCTGATCTAGAAAACTGGCTTGGCGTATGAAAGTTGATTACTCTAAAGAGTTTGAAAAATCTCTAAAGAAATTATCAGGAAAGATGCTTGATTCAATACGGCGTGTTATTACTGAGGTAAAACAAGCCGAGAACATCAAAGACATTACAGACTGTACTAAGCTTGTTGGTTATAGTAACATTTATCGCATTCGTATCGGCGACTATCGTGCATTTTTTACATTTCATATAGAACTTGTAGATGATACTGTCAGATTTAAATATCTCACTTCCCGTGGCGAGGCTTACGGAAAGAAAGTAATGACAGAATTAAAACGAATCGATAAGGAATAAACTAATTTACAAATCCACATTTTGAAACTATTCAAGGTGTGGATTTTTTAGGTTACAAAAAAAGCAAGCACCCCTTCTGCAAGTCAATCCCTTCCCTTACAACCAATGATTTTAGCAAGTCTTCTCCCTGCGGGTTCATCCCCGCTAAAACAACCTGGCGAGGGTTCTGATGCCCCGCCAACCTTATAGCGAAGCGGTTAAGAGCGACAGGAGGAGCGGTTACATCCCTCGCCCTTTTGTAAAGGGAGAGGGCTTGGGAGTGGGTTAAGGATCCCCTCTTCGCAAGAGGGGAACAGGGGAGTCGAAAAAACTATTCTTTCAATGTGATGTTCCAAAGGAACAGCGCATTGCCAATAATATACCTTCTCCACATGCGCTTCGGTTCTTTCAGCAAACGATACAGCCATTCCAAGCCATGACGCTGCCACCACATCGGAGCACGTTCCACAGTACCAGCGAAGAAGTCGAATACGGCTCCGATTGTTCCAACATGGCAGTGAATATCCAACTCTTTCCAATGCGAATAAGTCCATTTTTCTTGTTTAGGTGCGGTCATACCAATCCAAAGCAGATCAGGGTTAGCAGCATTGATGGCATCAATAATCGCCTTATTGTCCTCATCCGAGAACTCTGGCTTATAAGGAGGCGAGTAGGTCACCACCTTCAGATGAGGATACACCTCAGCCGCCCGCTTCACAATCAGGTCGAGCACTTTCTGCGAACTACCCATAAACATCACCGTACCACCCTTTTTCTCCAGTTTTTCCATTTCGAAAGAGAACAAGTCCCATCCCGCGATACGTTCCTTCGGCTGGCTCTTCGCCTTAATCCACTTACACGCTTTCACGATGCTCACCCCATCAGGAATCAGCACATCACCATTCATCAGCGCCTCAGCAAAGAGCGAGTCCTTGCGAGCCGTATTATAAGAATGAGCATTAACAGTATTAATGAGCAATTTGCCCTCTGGCAGCGAGGCGAGTTCCGCCTTACTACCCAAAATATCCAAAGATTTTAAACAAAACATTATAGTAATATTTTAATTATCAAAATTAGAAATAACCCAATAGCAGCACCATACACAAGCTGAGGCATGAGCATGATAAAAAGTATTTTTGACTTCACATTTCCTGTTAAACTTTGATAAAAAGAAGTCATAAATCATACAACTTACATCAAAACGCCCTATATTTGCGATCAATTAAATTAGATAAAGTTATGGCACAGACATCAATGACAGTAATCCGTACACGAAGTATACCTTTTGCCATCAAGGCAAAGGAAAGCAAAGAAGACAAGGTTACAGCCGAAGCAATAGAAGCATTTGAAAACATGTGCAAGACAGCAAGAGAAAACAACATAGAAATGTCTCTTGATGAGATCAATGCAGAGATAAAAGAAGTCAGACGATTAAGAAAAGAACGCAATGGTGTACGCAGTTATTGATACCAACATATTTGTATCAGCAACCAAGTGAACTACCACCATACTTTATCTACACCACGACCAAATAAGAATCCCTACTCCCTGCGGTCCCATCCCGCACAACCATCTGGCGAGGGTTCTGATGCCCAAATACAATGCAGTCACAAACAGCCCACAGCAAGGCGATCCCATCCCTTACAACCATTTTAGCAAGTCTTCACCCCTGCGGGTTCATCCCCGCTAAAACACCCCTGGCGAGGGCTCTGATGCCCAAAATATAATAGCAGTCCACAAGCAACAAATTCAACAAGGCGGTCCCATCCCGCATAACAACCTGGCGAGGGCTCTGATGCCCCGCCAACCTTAAAGCGCAGCGGTTCAGAGCGACGGGGAGGAGCGGTTACATCCCTCTCTTCTGAGGAGAGAGGGCTTGGGTGAGAGGTGGAGCTCCCTTTGGCTAAAGGGAGACGGAGGGATTCGAAAAAATATACTGTTCTTTTCAAAAGCTTTTTCAAAGCATTTTCCCCTTCTTATACCACTCCACCATAACCTTAGCCTTTTCCTCCCAGGAAAGCTCCATTTGTCTTTCCTTGCAATTCTCCGAAAGGAGCTACAGTAAAGCCCTATTATATTCAAGATACTACCATACTTCTACCCCATTCGGTTCTTTACCAGTACGTTCCAGACAACTATTGCGAACCAAGTTCTCCAGTTTCTCTACCATTTTACGTTTGGTTTCCTTAGAAGTCTTCCAGCGGCGTAGAGCCTCTTCCCTTGTTAACTTTGTTTTATCCATTATATCCGTTTTTACGTTTGGCAGAGTACTAACGTTTATGTGAAATCCTATAGACCATTATCTATAAAAGAATCTAACTCCTTACACTGTTTATAGTATGTATGTACCTCCTTTATAGAACCTATTTTAGATAACATACATTTATTGCATAATACTTCAAGCGAAGAAGATGTTTGCGCCAAAGCCATCAGGTTACCCTGCAAAGTCTGTAGAGGCTGCTCTTTGATATCAATATCAGTTACAATAATATACGCAAGATTATCAGCATTACAAAATTTTGGGTTGGAAGCATAATCATTACATATATCAATACTATCTTTCAACTTTTTGATAAAATCATAGCCCGTTACCTGTTTTTCTATCTTTTTCTCTACATTTTTCTTCTGATAGTGTAGAAAGTCAGCCCACCCCTTAATTTCAACGAACAATAGCTTTTCGTTCTTTATAGACAAGCCATCTACCGAAGCACAAGAAATCATCTGATGTTCCTTGCAGTAGGCAGTCTTTACATCATCAAAATTCACGAATCGTTTAGCAAGTTCCAAAGAACACCTGGGTGCCGTAGCACAAGGTTTATGGAGCTCACAGACAGAGTAAAGGGAGAAATGCTTATCCTTTACCAAATACGACATTAGTTCACTGGCAACTTTCATTTCAGTTTCCCCCTTACTTCATCCACGTTCATGATTTTATTCAAAGGCTCAGCCAAGGTAAGAAACACCTGGTTTAAGTCATTAGTAACCTCCTTCATACTAACCATATCATCATTTCCACACTCTGCCATGTAGTAGTTCACATACTTCTCGATGCTATACATAGCAGAATAATACCTCACTGCCTGAAGGAAATACGGACTATGCGTACTGATCATCACCGGAATACCCGAATTAACAATCTGTACGATAACCTTAGCAAACTCCACCTGCCACTGAGGATGCAGATGATTCTCAGGTTCATCCCATATCAGAGGACGATTATTAGAAATACAATAACCATCAAGCAGAAGTTGCAAAGCACCAAAGCTTTTGATACCAGAAGCCACATTGATAGGCTTGATTTTCATACCATTTTTCTGATATACGATGCTACGAGAGCCCTTATCATAAGTAAACGTACCATGAATGATATCCTCTGTGTGATATTCCTTCGATTGAGGCTCAAACAAACTTAGCTGAGTATCAAAATTCTGGAAATTCAAGACCTTGTCAACAAAGTCTTTCACGTGGGCAGGAACCATTGGTTTATATCCCAAAGACCTCTTCATTTCCCGATAAGCAACAGAATATCTCAAGCTATCAAGAAGATGAAAGTACAGTGGCGACTCAACATAAGTGATATCCTCATAGAATTCTCTTTCCAAAAAGGAGACGTCTGTCACTTGATTATCCTTTGCCTTAAACAATAGTTTTCCCACTTCTTCAGTATCAAGCATAACATAAGTAAGCTCAGACTTAGAAGAACAGAACTGCCCCATAAACTCAGATTCAACCAGATAAGCCAACTCCGTTTTCAATACAGCCGCAGGATTATCCACCTGGTCATAGCAAATCCGAATATTCGCAATATCCTCCTTGAGCAAAGACTTTTGGCGAGGAGACAAATCAATCTCATCGATTTTAGCATTCAGATGATCCAGGAAAGCATTTCGTTCAGACTCATCCTGGCATATTCTTTCCATTTCAGATTTGATACGAGGCAACAGATTGATAGCATCATCAATAATCTTCTTCCCATAGAAATGCTTATACAAAGAATCAATGTGCTTAGAAGCTTTGTGGGCAGAACTTTCATTACTCAAGCTTCTCGTATTAGAGACAGCCTTGATGGTAGAAAAGAATGCTCTACCTATGGTACTTTTGCCCATATCATTCTCTCCCACGATTACAGTCAAGCCATTCAAGGCAATATCTGCTTCCTTGATTTTATTGATATTTTGTATATGTAATCTCATTGTTCTATCTAATTTTTCTGCAAAACTAAACAAAAAATATCATATATACAAAGAATTGGAGCACTTTTTCATTTCGCATACCTTTTCAGCCGTTATTTCACCATAAAGTCGGTTTATTGTATGGAGTACGTTCATGGAGATGACGGAATAAACATATCATCAGCACTTTCATATTCATCAGCTACCTCTATGATTAGTTCTGAATCTTTATTCATAACTAACGCACAACAAATTTAACCTTCCAAGGACCTTTTGTTGCAGGTTCCTTCCAATTTTCCTTTGCAACCATCGAATCGCGAACAGCTTTGCGAACAGCCTTAGCAAATTCACCTTTAACCGCTGGCTTTGGTGCATTAATACCTAACATCATAATACAGTCTCCTTTATATTGTTCATATATCTGCCACAAAAATACGCTTTTTGATTGAAAGCACCAAGGAAATAGCAGAAAATCTGCAAGCTTTCAGCAAATTACGCAATACACCAGTCACCTTGTCCCTGCGGTCCCAACCCGCACAAAAAACTGACGAGACCTCTGATGGTCCGTCAACCCTAAAGCGAAGCGGTTCAGAGCGACGGGGAGGAGCGGTTACATCCTCTCCCTTCTGAGAAGGGCAGAGGCTTGGAGAAGGATGTGGAGCTCCCTTTGGCTAAAGGGAGACGGAGGGATTCGAAAAAAATATACTTTTCTTTTCAAAAGCTTTTTCAAAGCATTTTCCCCTTCTTATACCACTCTACCATGACCTTAGCCTTTTCCTCCCAGGAAAGTTCCATTTGTCTTTCCTTGCAATTCTCCGAAAGGAGCCTCAGCAAAGACCTATCCTTTTCAAGCTCATTGAGCAGTTTGGCGAAATCACGAGCAGACTGGCTCGGAGAAGAAAGAGGAATCTTCCTACCTACCTTATCATTCACAGCATCACCCTGACCACAAGTATCAAAACAAACGACAGGAAGATTATTGGCAATAGCTTCCAGAACTACATGAGGAGTACCCTCAGCAACACTGGTAAAGAGGAAAACATCCGACTTTTGCATGATGTTCTGTACCTCATCGTGGCTAACAGCACCATGCCAGATACACTTATCAGCAATGCCATAACTTTCTGCTAATGACTGATAGGATTCAGCATCACCGCCACCCACAATATGAAGACAGAGCTTATCGTTTCCACTCTTAGCTACAGATTGCAAAGCCAAAGCAAGCTGCTTGCGGAAATCCATTTTGCCAACCCAGAGCACATCAAAGGTATTTTTGCCAGACTTATCCACAATAGGATGATTCTGAACATAACACCCAGTCTCATTAAGTAGAGGCGAATCTATATTCATGTATTTTTTGAAAGAGCGCTGCGAGTTCGATGAAGCAGAGAAGATGACTGATGCCTGATGCGCAGCAAGAAGCACACGCTTGGAATGTCTCAGCTGGATACCAGTCAAGAAATTCTTCAGACGCATAAACAACTTAGTCTTCAGTCCGGCACCATCCAGATAAGCCACAGGGAACTTATCCTTGGCATCCACAGGTCCCCAAACAAACGGCACACCATTCTCTTGCGACAGTTTCCAGAGATAGCCCGGTTCACGGAATCCGATCATGTTGAGCTGATGCAACACATCAATCTTCTCCTCCTTACAAATATCCTTAGCCAAGAGATACGTCTTCCACTGCCATTCCCGATAATACTTATAGAAGCGCCAGTCCCCCTGATTCCAGCACATCTTTCTGATTTCCTCCGATACCGGATTATAATAGAAGTGCATGTTCTTTCCCTGTTCCAAGGTAGGCACCACCTCCTCTATCTTGTCCCGAAACTCCCCTTCGGTAATAATATACAGTTCACAGAACTTGGCGAGATTACTCACCCAGTTCCATGCCATTCCCGGCTCACTTCCCATACCAGGAGAGCAAGCGTATGCATTAATTAAAATCTTCATACATTACAGATTTTTCATTAAACATCCAACACAAACTTATCCTTCGATAGCAGCGAAAGAAAAGCAGCGGTCATTACCTTTAGCAGATATGCAGCTAAGCAAATGATAGCAAACACAATAACGATGTTCAATGGGAACACACTATTCCACTTATTCGTAATAAGCATAATTACCCTGCACCCCGAAAGTAGCAAAGGCGGTGTTCACACCCTCATACAGCGGTTGAAAATGAGAATTGGTGATGAAGATAGCAGCCACAAACTTCATCATGTCCAATGAATATAAACGATTCTGATTCATAGTATCACATTTTTACTGTCAACATTCTTTCATGCTCCTTGATCTCCTCTTCCGTAAATCTCATTTTGAGCAGTTTAGCAGGAATACCACCGATAATACTGTAAGGAGGAAAGGATTTAGTGACAACAGCACCTGCAGCCACTACCGAACCACGTCCGATAGTCACACCTTTGAGGATGGTAACATTTGCCCCACACCACACATCATCCTCGATGACGACAGGCTGGTCATATACATTCACCCCATCCACAAACTTTTCCTCTACGGTAACATCCGTCATATACTTACCCAAGATGTCAATACGATGATCACCAGTGATGATTGTAGGTTTAGGACCGAAGAGCACCTTCTTGCCAATAGTACATGCAGCATCCGTACAATAGATAGTACACCCTTTAGGAATCGAAGTACCATCCCCTACCGAGAGGTTCCACAATCCCTTGAAATCCGAAGACATCGGACGGATATATACCCCTTTGCCACAGTGCTTCATGCACCGCTTCCATACAGGAGCCCACATCTTGTCCCACAAATAAGAAGGAACAAGACTTATCTTTTGTAATATCTGAAAAATATTCATATTTTCTAAAAGTCAAGATTAAACTTTTAATATCTCCTCATATAACTTCTCAATACTCTCATTCACCTTAACAGGAGCAAACACCCTTTCTCCGAAGCTTTTAGAATATTCTGCCATATCCTTGCGAAACATTGGCGACTCCATCAGTTTGCGAAGCTGCATAGTAAGCGTATCCACATCATCAAATGGGAAAGTGAGGCAGTTCTTTCCCTCTTCTATCACATCAGGAAGACCACCTACAGGAGTAGTTACCACAGCAACACCTCTTGCCCAGGCTTCCAAAACCACCATAGGAAAACCCTCATGACGAGAACACATACAATAGATACTTGCTTTATTCCAAATATCCTCTTTCTGCTTACCAGTAATATAACCAGTAAAGGTCACACTATCGTCCAATCCCATTTCATGACATAAATGGCTATATCCTTCTACATCACCATTACCCATAATCGTAACATACCAATCGGGATAATCAGAAGAGAGAACTTTCCAGGCTTGCAATAACAAATCGGCACGTTTATTTTCATCCAGATGAGCTGCAAAAATGATACTCTTCTCCTTCATAGAATAATCCACAGCTGGAGTCGGAGCACAGGCATTATAGATAACAGCAGTCTTGGCTTTCACAGTAGGAAACCACTCCGCAAAACACTTCTGCCACTTCTTTGCCAGCAGCACCACACAATCAGCTCGGTTCAGACACCATATAAACAAACGATTATGTGTATGATCTTCCAACTGATTACCCATGTGGATATGCATGATTATCTTCTTCCTGCCAAGCAATGCCAACAGGAGTACAGGCATCTGAATAATCAGGCAAATCTTGTCAGGCACCGTATGAAAATGCACGATATCATACTGCCATATCGTAAACAGCGCCTTGAAGTAAGCCTTCAACGCATACCACAATTTCACTCCATATCCCCTCTGTATCTGCGTACCAAGCCATCCGCAATGATACTTCTCCCAGAACGGCATGGTCTTCATCAGTCTCAGTACACTCGCCACTCCGCCGCCACTCTGTTCAGCGGAGCCTACCATCAAAACTCTATTCATTATTTATTTAGAAACAATCATGATTGCTCCAGCTATTACAAAGAGCAATCCCACTATTTTTTGAATGTTTATCTTCTCCTTGAAAACCAAATATGACAAAAGCATAGTCCAACCATACGTCAAAGAAGTCAAAGGAAGAACTTTGGAATACTCCATCAAAGACAAGACATAGATATTAAGGAGAGCGGCTATAAGGTATAAGCCACCACCTAAATATAAATAAGGTGAAGACAATATGCCAAGAATATTGCTCTCACCTGCCAACCTCTTAAAAAACACGGATGCCTGCGCACCAAGATAGGTCATCGCCAACAAAAGTAAATAAGCCATATCTATTCTCCTCTAGCTATTAAGACAACACCGATAAAAACAGCTATCACCCCTGCTATATTCACCATCGTGAGTTGTTCGCCCAATACAAAATAGCCGAGCAATACACTCAAAATGTAGTTGACACTCAAAATGGGCTGCAAAACTGACAGACTGCCAAATTTATAGGCAACAATCATGACAATGGCCCCAATGCCATAGAGAATGAATCCCATCAGCAACAACAAGAGATTTCCATCCACTGCCAATTTCCACAACAGTTGACCGAAACAAGCCAAGACGGAAGAACATATCATAAGCAAGATGCCCTTGCCATTCTTCTCCAAGGAAAAACTATTCATTTTCAATCCTTCTGTTTTACTTGTTCCTCAATATCTCAAACATCTGTCGATGCTTTTTCACAAGCACTTCCAATATCAAGCCACAAGACCATAACAGCATAGCCAATAAAACGATGAAGCCAGAAACTATCAATGTTGGATAGCGAGGCACAAGTCCTGTTTGTAGATATTCATAAAAGACTGGCACAAACAAGATGGCAGCCAATACCAACAACACCAATGATATGCAAGAGAAGAACAGCAATGGCTTATAATCACGGAACAGACGGAAGATGGTAAAAATCACCTTCATGCCATCACTGTAAGTATTCAGTTTTGAAACACTTCCAGCAGGTCGATCTCTATATGTCACCGGGATTTCCTTGAGCAACATATTTTTGTCCAGAGCATGGATTGTCATTTCCGTCTCTATCTCAAATCCCTTTGACAAAACTGGAAACATCTTCACAAAGTCACGGCTAAAGGCACGATATCCAGTCATAATGTCTCTCACGTTGCTATGAAACAACTTGTTGATCAAATATCTCACAGTCACATTGCCTATATTATGGAAAGGACGTTTGTTCTCCTCAAAGTAAGTGGAAGACAAGCGGTCACCTATAACCATATCTGCCCCCCCATCTAAAACCTCGTCACACATCTGTCGAGCGTTTTCCGCAGGATAAGTATCATCGCCATCTATCATCAGATAACAATCCGCATCAATTTGATGGAACATACTTCTGATGACATTGCCTTTTCCCTGACGACGCTCATATCTCACAATAGCACCTGCCTCCTTGGCTATCTTGTCAGTTCCATCCACAGAATTATTGTCATAGACATAGATGTCAGCCTCAGGCAGAGCCTCTTTGTAGTCCTTCACCACTTTTGCAATGGTCTTGCTCTCATTATAGCAAGGTATCAATACAGCTATTTTATTCATGATTTTGATTATTTTTTAATGAAACGATTCCAATCCACGGTATAATAGACCAATAAGAGAAGAGAATAAAGTGAGAGAAGTCCAGCTCGCCAAGTGAACCATCCATGCTGAATGGAATGATTTCTCATGACCAAAAACCATATTGGTACAATCATGACAACCAACAGCAAGAAAACATTCTCACCAAAAACCTTTTTGCTCTTTATCATTTTGATGTATAATAAAATCAAAGCCACAACAACGACAATGGCTCCAAAGAATGGCAAGACCAAATGTTTCCTTTCCACAGCCTGCCAGATAAAAGCCAAGATGCCACCAATCGTCATGTGCATGCCTTTATATACATCAGAAGTTCTTAACTTGGCACTCTCCATGGCATCAGCCAAAATATTGGTTCCTGTCAGCAAATAACCAACAAGCCATTTTGAAGCCCAAATCAAGCCGTAACCCAAAGCCCATGCGATGGAGATATAGATGACATACTTCCATTTGTCCTTACGATTGCTCATCAGCAAGCATACTATCATTGGCAATCCCAAAGTAAGCTGCGGTGTCGTCAAGAAGTCCATAAAACTGGTAACTCCACCTATAATGAAAAAAGTGCAATACAAGTTATCATCTTTTTCTACTAAACGTGGAAAGACCATCACAGCTATCATTGACAAAAATGAAAGATAGAAGCAAGTCGAGAACTGGAGAGAAAGAGGAACAATCGGGAAATTGATCAATACCAAAGACAAGACAAACAACCCACATGCAGCTTTACCTATTTTGCGATATATCAGCCATGAACATACGACAATTAGCAATGAGAACAGAACATAGTTGAGGATTCTGATGGCAGAATAATCCATGATGGTCATCAATGGCTTCAATGTCACTTGGTATCCGTGCCAATACCTGCCATAACTCTCCTTGTTGAGACCTTTGAAATTGCCCTTGATAACATTCTCCGTATCATAAGCCAGACTCATATAGTCATCCGACTTATAATCATCATTCAGCATGGCAGAACGAACAGGCTCATCAGCATCAGCGGATGCCATCAGGTTGAACATATAGCAATCGGTGAAGTTATCCATTTGGAACAACTTGAAATGAAAGAACTCCTTGTAAAGTCCCTCTTGTTCTATCACTTTTGTGGAAGAATACAAATTCTCCGCCACAACACTTTTTGGAATACAATGCACAGCGATGATTGACAAAGTGAACAACGCTACCATGATAAGCAAAGCAGCGAAACATCTTACAAAGGTTTGTTTAATCATTTTCATAAAGGTATTTATTTGATTAATATTTTACGTCTTAACTTTATAATCTCACAATCTCTTTCCACTCCAAGTCCTCCTTAGACAACACCGCCAAGAATAGCAATGTCATCACCTTCAGCAAATAAGCAGCCAAGACGATAATGGCAAATACGAGAAGAACGTTGAGAGGGAAAATAGAATTGAATTGATTGGTAATGAATGCGAATTGCACGATATAGACTTCCAAGGTTAAAGCAGCTATCCATGACATAACCCTTCCCAAAACTAGAGAATGAAATGCCTTGTCACACCATGAGTAAGAAGCAACTTTATAGAGATAATACACAAAGGTATGCAATGGAATCAAAGCCGTGATTTGACTATAATATCGGATTCCCATTGCGCCCTTTCCTATCTTCAAGATGACAAAATAAGCAATGAAGGAAACGATCATCCAAAGCATATCTCTCGTAATTGACGTGCATTTGATTTTATCTTTAAGCAGATAACACAAACCACCCATTACCATCACGCTAAAATGACAAACGTAATGAAAACTAGTATGAAAAGGTGAGCCACAAGCCATTGGCATCATAAAGAAATATGTGATTGAGACTATTAAAGACAAAACGAAAAGGCATTGCATCTGCCTAATCTTGCCCCCCCAGAATAACTTCATTGGTCTTGTCAAGACATAAAAAACAATGTATGCCACGGCAATAGCTTGCAAGAACCAATAACCATCAAAAAGAAGTAAATTACCAACAGTTAGCGACTGTTTCCAAACTGCAGCACTGACAACCACCCAAATAAACACGGCAGGCCAAAGCCTCCTCATACGCCCCTTGTACCAATTCAAGAACCCATGAGACTTCTTTTTCTCGAATCCCATCATCAGCAAGAAGCCAGAGACAAAGAAGAACAAGGCATTACCATGCACACCAAATGTAGCAAGAGAAGGCGACACGTCTTCATAAAGCGGTTGGAAATGAGAGTTTGTAATCATCAGAGCTGCTACAAACTTCAAGAAATCCAAAGAATATAATCGTGAATTGCCCATATCAAATTAATCCATTTCTTCCTTCACGCTTTTTCTTTGCTCCAAAAGCATCTCTTTCTTTCGCTTCAACATTTGCTGTCTCTTCATCTCCATCATCTGGTTACGATTGGCATTGAGGCAGAGGGCTATCAACATACAATACCCCATTCCTTTTCCAGAAAGCCAAGAAGAGTCTGCCGTTTGCTCAATAGCAAGACAACAGAAAGTAATCATCGCTATTCGATAATAGCGCATATCTGCAATAATATCAAAAGCAGCCAAACGACGCTTCCAGAACCAGCAGAAGAAAAATACACCGACGATACCAAACTGTGCTAAAGTTGGATAATAGGCATCACAGATAAAACCGCCACCTTCATTCAATCCCCAGATACCATTTAAATTATACTTATAATAAAGAGGAGAATAAAATTTCCATGCACCATTACATGCAAAACTGCCCATACCAGAACCGAAAGGCAAATAATCCCAAAGAATCCTTAACGAAGTTTTATAAGTCATAGGACGAGCTAATTGATCGTTGCTTAATCCAGAAACATAATAAGCATCAAATCTTGTCCACGTTACCATTAAAATAATAGTTATCACCAAAGCAACATATATCATCGTTTTTGGTGATTTAAAATTCAAACGCTGTTTAACATAAAACACAAAAGCTATAAAGCAAACCACCTCGCCCATGAATTTAAATTTTGGTGCCAACATACCAGTTAAAACCAACAAAAGAGTGATATTTCGATTGCGTTTTGTTTCTTTAGTAAAGAGATACCACGACATACCGGTACATATAGCTAACTGACCAAGAACAGGGAATTCTGCTTCTACCTGAGTATCTAAGGTCTGCGGATGATAGAAAATCCAAGAGAATAAAGTTATAACCATTGTACCTAACATCCATTTCTTTTGCTTCTTGGTAAAGCGAGGATTCAAAATCCAAGTACAATAAATAATTGCATATGGACGAATTTCTTGCATCAAATCAAGCCAAACTCCTCCAGCTACGTTTGCACCAAATAGCAGCGAATAAACGGTATAGAAGGCTATCAGACTAATACAAACCATAAACTCTTTCCATGGTCGCTTATTTATACTGCGATTATGACTATACATCCACAATGTATATACAAATAACAATACTGTCATCGCCTCATCTACACTGGAGAAACCAGGTAAATCATTATAAGCGATACATGTAGGGAAATAGATAATCCAATAAAGTGTGAAAAAACGCGCAATACCTTTCATCGTTATTTATTTTTATGATTAGCTTTCATTGCAAACAAGGAAAGCAATATTTTTTCAGGAATTATTCGCTTGACTAATTCTTTCATCGAAAACTTCTTATCCACCCAAGTTCCCGCATAATGGTGTATCGTTCGGGTATTCTTCTCTACATGAATACGACCCGTTGTCACATTGATAGGACAAAAATACTCTGAAGGATATATAAAGCAGCCGGCAACTTCCTGTATACCAGCCACATTCTTCAAACCATTTTCACGAAGCACCTGCGTTGCAATATGCACCACGGTAATTTGGTTTCTCATATTTGCCTCATGCACAAAATGCTTACCCTCATAATAATCAAGCATCTTTTTGATAATGCCTCGGTCTGGGGCTACCCCCATGCCGAGGCCTGGGTTAACGCTCGCTTCGCTCGCATCTGTCTTCAACTGAGGTTTGGAATCAGTTTCAAATCCCATAAAGTTTCCCCTATCTATAATATCATCAATAGGGCGAATCACCTCCACATCAGTGTCAAAGTAGATTCCTCCATACTTATATAGTATCCAGAAACGGGCATAATCACTCACAAAGGCATATTTCTTTGCTTTATATGCCTCAGCAGTATAAGGAATGATATTTACATCGAAATTATCCTCATTCCATTCTTTAATCTCATAATCTGGCAAATACTTCTTCCATGAAGCAATGCACTTCCGTGCTAGTTCGGGCAAAGGATTTCGCCCAAACCAACAATAATGAATAATTTTTGGTATCATTTTTTGCCATTATTTTTTAGTTACACTTTTACAATTCAAACTCCTCTATTAGTATTTATTGCCCATAACCATCTTGGAGTTATCTTCCGAAAGACAGGCGGTACAATAAGACAAGTTACACACATAATTATAAATAAAGTTATACCCTCGATTCCAAATCTTTTGAAAGGGAACAGCCACAACGTTTTTAATGCTAGCATATGTACTACATAAAAATCCATAGAATGTCTTCCTATATAATGAACAACAGGAATATTCGGCAAATAACGAAAAATATTATTGATGACTATACATCCTGCAACAGAGAACATTAATGCTAAAATATAGATTCCATCCGCACTCAATGCGTCATAACGTAAGTTTAAATGCGAAGGATGAAAGATTAATATGCACATGTAAACCAAACAAGCAAGACTTGCTACATATACATGAAACTGCTTTTCACGACAAATATGTCCCAAAGAATACATGCTAATACCGAGTGCGATATTACCCAAATACTCAGGAGAATGTATATTCAAAAAGTGACATAAATATGCAATCGTAAAACCTATAAATACTATAAGAATAGAATTTACCTTTCTAAACATCAATTCATTATACAAAAATTGAACACAAAAAAGGGATGTTAAAAACCATAGTATATCATTTGCCCCAAAACTTCCTACTAAAACAATTTCTTTAATGGGTGTAAGCAAATAATGTATCCAATTTCTATCACCATTAATATAGATGGTTACCAGATAAAGAATATATCCCAATAGAGAAAATACGAGAAATGGATATAATAGTTTTTTGCCCCCCCAGTTCAAGAAATTCCGTGTAGTTCGTTGCTTGAAGAACATACCAGATTTGAAATAGAACCAGTACATGAAGAATTGCAATGGCTCCAACCATAAAGAATCATTTCTTAATGGGATGACGTTCCAAGCCAAGACATGAACCAACATCATAAAACAGATGAGGATTCCTGCTACATTGTCCAAATAATCTAAACGTTTCATATCAAATTCAAAACTTAGTTTTAAGATTTTTGCATTTTAATTGCCCACAGCTTCACTCTAAATACCATGGATCCTAACAAAAGGCAAACACGCTGAATCACAGATAAATCCACATAATTATGAAGATAATACAAAGAACTCTTAAATTGAGCAGACAACGAAAAGTAATTCGTTGTTTTACTGGTAGAACAGGCACCAAGATGAATACATTTGCACTCTGGAACTAGATAGCTATTCAATTTTAGCTTGGACAGTTTCTTATAAAGAATGTCTTCTTCATAGAATAGGAACGTATTTGGATCAAAGCCTCCTATGTTTCTCAGGACATTCTTCTTCATCAACATACATGACCCACTTGGCAAATCTATACCGATAGATTTATTCTTTAAAAGTTCATCATGCCCTTTCAAAAAATATTGCTTGCCATCATAGTACTTGAGCAATCCAAACAAATCCTTGTACATACACATATATGCAATGATAATCTCCCAAGGATTATGCTCACGTCTAGCACAATTGTAATCAATGCCCTCCAAGTTCTTTTTGAAAAGAAGTGGACTAACAATAGCACAATTTGCCGAATCATATAGTTGAACTCTAAGAGGCTCGATGATATCTTGTACAAAAAGAATATCATTATTCAATATCAGAATCTCATCTATCTCACTATCAGCATACGCTAGTGCAAGCCCCTTATTGTTTCCTTGCGCATACCCATCATTAGTTCCACTAATAAGAAAAGATACTTTCTTTAAAGGTGATTGGATGGCTTGACCTTCAATATACTTGTCGTAGTCAGGACCAAAGCTATCCACCAAAAAATCATCAATAGCTTGAACTACACCTTCCTTAGGAGACCCATTGTCAACTATAATATATTTGACTTTAGCCGTATTGAACTTTTCTACGGATTTTATGCAATTTATGGTATCTTCCCAATTATTATAATTGAGAATAACGATACCGGTACAATGAATTGTATTCATATTACAAAAAATGTTGAAATTAATATTACATGGTACTTTTCGTTTCTATCCTCTGCTGATTATAAACTATATCCTAACTCTTGCAATTTCTGCCTCATAAACTCAACACGGTTTTTCCAATCCCCAAATCTCAAAGCCATTTTACGATTCTTATCCACCAGATCTTGGTAATCCTCCAAATGTCCTAAAACATCCAACACCTGTTCTGCGAAATGGTCTTTGTCCAAATCTATCACAGGATTATAACCCAAAATATCAATCAGTTCCTTTGGAGCTTTACCTATGATGACAACTCTTGAAAGCATGCACTCCCAATAGCGTTGTGTAAAAGTTTCGATTCCCTGAGCAATTTCAGGCTGATTGACACTTCGTGGTAAACAGATTGTAATTTTAGAGTCAGCCAAGGCATCAATCAACATTGCTCTTGTAGTCAATGCAACATGCTTATCTCCACTACTCAATACTCTAACACTATCAGGTAAAGAGTTTGTATCAACATAATAACAGCATCTGCCAAACTCCAAAAAGTCAAATTTTCTTTCTGACAATCTTTTACCCTCCTTATAAAGATTCGTCTCAATTCCCTCTGGTAAATGAAAAATATGAACGTTCGGACAAAGTTTCTTCATTTTCTCGGCAACTTGAACCGATGTGAAAAATGCTGTACGAACATGATGGTTTTTCATCCATTCTGCAACCTGATTGAAAAAACCTGGCCAACAATCCCAAAACAAAGGGATAACTTCGTAGCACAAGTAATCAGGAAACGTATCAAATCGCAAACTGATAGCCTCACAAAAGCGAAGGCGTACTTGCTTTTTGTTTTGAAAAAGAGTTGGCAGAGAAAGATGATGTGAAAGACTCTTATATAGAAATTCATAAGGTCTCGCATCTACTTTTTTTCCTCCTGCCTCCACCCAGGCTTTATAGATTGCAACTTTAAAGTTAATATTATTTTTGTAAACAAACGGTTTGACCGCCTTTACTATCTTTCCCATTATATATATCAAATATTTATAAGATTATTATCTAAGTAAAATATATCTTCCTTTTACCATGGATAGCCCTTTCCAGATATTTCATAATCCTTAACTTTACGGAAATAGAAATTAAGAAACATACGCCAAGGACGCAATAGTTTATTCTTGATCAACTCAGATTTAGGACGCCCCATTTCCTTTGTTCGCATTCCAACAATCGGGTTATCACACAGTTTGTCCCACGCTTTTGGATTACTTCTATCTGTCACATTGGTCTCCTTCCATGAGATTTCAATATGTGGACTTAATTTCGCCATAAGCGAGAATGAGCTTTGATCATGTCTATGCTCCTTAAAACCAGGTTTATTGGCGATAACAGAACGCTTATCCGTAATTAATTCTTTTGAAATATCATTGAGGGCTATCCACCCATTCAAGAACTTTTCAGATATAGGTGACTTCATCAATATAAAACAACCTCCCCAAAGCTGAAAGCTTGCACAGATATCTTTATCATCATACACTCCCACTTCTTTTAGTAAGTCACCCTTTGTCCATTCCTGCTCTATACATGGTTCTTGAAAGGTCAAAATAGGTTTATCCATACTCAGCAAATTCAAATATTCTTGGAACCCTTTAAGAGCTTTTTCTGAATGATTCCAAACGATTCCTGCATCCGAATAAACAATAATGTCACCATCAGACATTTGGCCAAAAAAGTATTTCACTAAATCCGCCTTCCATTTCCAATACCCAAATCCACGACGATAGAACCATGGTTTCAACTTACGCCAGTAAGATTTACTAAAAGTATTGGTCTCGTCACAAAAATGTTTTTCTGTGAATGGAAAGCTCTCAATGTATTTTTCCATTCGTTTCATCGCATTTCTGTAACGATGATCTGCAAATGAAACAAATATCACTTTCTTAATGTTCTTTTCCATAATATTCTTTCAATTTATCTATATCTGTAAGAAGTTTCCAATTCTTTTCAAACCATTCAGGTGTATTATTCCACCATTTCACACGCAACAATAAATCGATGGTATCCTTATCATATCTATATCCAACCACACGTGCAGGAACTCCACCAACAATTGCGTATGGTGGCACATTCTTGGTTACTACAGCATGAGCAAGAACCACAGCTCCATCAGCGATCTCGACTCCTCCAATCAAGGTAACCTCTAAGCCTATCCAACAGTCATTCCCAATCTTGTTAACTAGTTCTCTCTCTTTGTCATAATATCTGAATTCATCTAACATTTGCATCTTAGCAAATGTTTTCATCTGAGGATTTCTCCCATGAGAAAGGGAAAAGAACAAAGGAGAGGTTGTTACAAAAGGAGACTTGTATGCGTGTAATCCATTAATAAAAGTACATCTTGGGCCTATCGAAGTAAAGCGACCAATATCTGCACTCACATTACATTCATGTCCTATATAACTACCATATCCCATCGTCCCATAGAAAGAACTATGTTGTGCTACCATATTCATTCCTTCAAATCGGCAACGATAGGAGATATGCGTGGAATACCAAAACTTCACCTTATCACCATTATGTTTCTTCTGCCATAGATAGAGAAGAAGTTTATATAGAAAAGGGATTTTCTTAATTGCGTTCAACATCATAATTCAAATTTATTATCTAACTCTCACGCTTAATATACCACACATAGTTTTATACAAGGAACTCTCCAATCCTCTTCCGCCAGTACCACTAAAATGCCCCTCAAAAGAGAATAAATCCTTAGCATCATCTAACAAACAAGTCAAAACACTTTTTATACAATCCATATATGGCTTACACAAGTAACTTTCTGACATTTTTATGTCAGCCTTTATTTCTTCAGAGATATACATAGTATGGATATATCCCATCAACTTTATCATCGCCCCAACTCCCGTTGTTTTGGTAAGAATTGAATTATGCCTTTCATACTTTGGCCAATATTCATGGAAAACAGTCTGTACAACTTTATAAAAGCTTATCAATTCCACTGCCATATAGCGATAACTTGGCTTCCCTTGTACCTTGTCTATATCTATATACCATATACCTTGAGGAGAAGACATATGTGCCATCAGTGCTTCTGCCATACATGCCTGGGAAACATATCCACGACCAGTACCCAGCATTTTTATCTTATGATAGAAAGGTGACTCCACATTTGTATTCATAAATTTAACCAACTTATGTGAGATATAAATAAAATTCTTTTCCCTATCGGAAGCATTCGCAGTATATTCCATACCATAAATATCATAATAAAGGGATTTACTTACTCGTTTTTGATTGAAATTGACTTCTGCAAACACCTGTGCCTGCTCCCAAATATCAAAGTTCAACATAATCGTGCAGTTAAAACGATAATGTTCAAGATACTCTTTTACTATAGAATCTTCTTTCGTTGGGAAAAAACCTTTTGTTACGTCATGATACAAAGAAATCATACTATACAATCGATGCTGTCCATCTACTATATAAAAGTCTTGCGGCATTGTCAATTCAGAAATATCCCCTACCGAAAAACTTGTATCATCTATCGTTACTGCAAGAAGCATTGCTGTAGGGAATATAACAGCAACTTTTTTCTGTTCAAAGTCAGTCAATATAGCATTTTTAATATATCGCTTGATTTCATTAACTCGCTTTTCATCAATTCGTCTTTGATAAGATTTATCATTATCTTCATTCCCTATATTATATGGGTTTTGACTTGGATCTTGACGATAAAAGAATTTAGCGTTATCTTTTAAATCCATAAATGGGACACAAGCTTGCAACATCAATTTTTGCGATTTCTCATCACCACTCAAAATATTTACATTCATTGCCATGTCATTTAAAATAAATCATTATCATCAGTATCACTAATATTTTCTGTTTGTTGTGATTCACTCACTTCTTCTTCGGATAGAGAATTAATATTATCTTTAATTTTTTTATAAACTGAATCTAAAATTTCTTTTTTAAGAGATTCTGCTGCCGAAGATTTCAATAATTTCTCAGATTCTATGGTAATCATACCTTGCAACTTCTGTTTTAGATATTCTTTTGTTACATCTTCCGAAATCTGCGTCGCTACTCTTTGAGAATCTTCTTTTGCCTTTTCCTCAATTGATTTTAAAGATTTAAAACCAAAAAAGCCAAAAACAGAAATTACGACTCCCACGACAAATGTACCAATTGAGAAATATCGGTCTTCATTCATCTTTTGATCAAGAGCATATTGATATTTATCCTCCAACATACGCTCTTGTCTTTTCATGACACTAATTAGGCTATCGACTTCTTCTTTACTAATATAATTACTACCTAACATCTTATCTGATTCCACAACTTCTATCCGAATGGGCTGGAATGATGGAACTTTAATAAATGCCCCATATACCCAACAACATATACAGAACAAAATCGCCAAGATACAAGATATGAGAATAAACTCTGCTGTTGTACTATCAGAAGGTTCTCTCGATTTATCATTTTCCATACTTATCATTTCTTTGAATATTATACAAATTAGATATCATCAAGAAACGCCATTGCGAAACCGACTCATAATACATCTCTTAACTATATCCTTCAACTCATCAATACAGAAAGGCAACTGCATAATAATTCCATCTTTCTCACGAATACTTAGCAAAGGGATTGATGTTCCAACATAATCACTAGAAGACAACATTTCTCCAGTATGAACGAACTTAGAACGATATGCATAATAGTCCTTCATCTTTTTCTTCATCGTCTCACTTTTTGTTACATCATAAACAAAATCAACAACTCTTCTTGCGATAGAGTATCTTTGCTGGCCACACTCTTTGCACGTTTCAGGTTTTATGTCGTTTAAAGTTATAACCTCTAAGGCTGACATAAAATAAAGAACAGCCAGTTCTCCATAGTTTTCAAATGAATTTAAATGTTGAAATATCATTTCAGAATATCTTAATCCTTGCGCATACAAGCATACACTTTTGTCCAAAACAGACAAATTATTCTCATATAGAAAAGGGCTCGCAATAAATGTATCAATATACAGGATGATTTCATCTGACAACCGAATAAACTTATAGTGTTGCTGGCATGCTTCAACACAGGCATCAGTGTCACTCTTGTTAGCGCTTGTACCTACACATATATACTCCATAACATCTAAAGACATATAAGCACATATGGTCTTAATCAAAGACATAATCATTGTCTTTGCATCAATTTCATCATAAGCTTTTACTTTTATCGACAATTTATTCCCCAAAATAGAAAAAGAAACGCCTTCTACCTTACCAAAATTAGCGGACTTGTTTAGAGAGCAGGAAAGACCCCAAATTTTGTATTGTCCAAGGCCATGTCGAGTTTTTGTGATACACCCTTTTAATCTGCTCTCGATTTGTTCTTTATTGGACATTTCATCTGGTATAGAAAAGATAATACTACTAAGACAACCTTTTATCTTTGCCTTTAAAGTAACTTCCAACGCTTTATCCAAACCTATGTCACAATAACCAACAAATATTTTATTTTCAACCTTTAATGGCAAGAGATTCCATGCAATCTTTCCAAACTCTTTTCTTATGTTTGCCCACAAGCATCGCAAGAAATCATTCGATTCTTTATTACTTTGCAATCCTAATGAAATATCAATATCCATACAAAACAATATATTATGAAAATCTGGTGCTAACTCTAGATTCCTTTAATTATCTAACTTATTTTATCCACCCTATCACCTTGTAAATCAGCAGCCAATCGTATCTGCGATATAGCCAAGGATAGAGTTTTTTGCATTGTTCACCATAATACTCTCTCTCGCCAAGGAAAAAAGAATACAATGCCATCTTCTCCCAAAACGACCTGCCATAGAAATCGAGATAACCTAAGAAGTCCTCCTTGATGTTCTTGCGAGCACGAGAGGCAGAAGAAAATTCTAAGTTAACTTGGGCTACAGGAACATGACAGAGATACAGGCTAAAGTGACGATAGAGTTTGAATATTCGTTGCAAATCCTCATATCTTCTCACTTTTTCATCAAAAGGACATTGCAAACAGATACTCTTTCTGTAAACTGTAGTTCCAGAGCATTGGTACAGATGCCCGAACACATGCTCCTTGAATGGATTCTTAACATAGCCATCTTGATAAGTTCTGCTCAGTTTTTTATTCCCTGCATTATTGACCACTACTTCTGCCAAAAACATATCAGCATTTGGAATTTTCTCTATGTACTTAGCAAAATTCGAGATAGCATCCGGCAACATCTCATCATCGGCATCAATAAACAGGATCCATTCTCCCTTAGCATTCTTCACACCAATATTTCGAGCCTTGCTAGGCCCACCATTCTCCTGTCGAATCAAGCGAATACGAGAATCTTGAATTTCTTCGACTTTAGCCACAGAGCCATCTGTCGAGCCATCATCCACAATTACCACCTCAAAGTCTTGGTAAGACTGAGACAAGACACTCATCAGCGACTGCTTGATGGATGCCTCCTTATTGTATAAAGGTATTACTACAGAAATCATTGGTTGTCGTATTTAATTAATAATACTTGGGAAAATCTAATATTTTATCATAATACAAAAAGGCCAGTTCTTTCGCTCTACCCTTTATCATATCTTCTCTCCATTCATTATGATTGGCAATAAAATTCTTGACCCACATATAGTTAGACTTACTATACACTCCAACTTTTTCCTCATAAGTAAGCTGATTAGCATCGTGGTTTAACGAACCTTCCAACATAATTAAGTTTCCAATATTGGTTACATTTCCATCGCCACATTCTGGAAGAATATGTTCTATGGATTCATCATCAGCCCATACTTCTTTTTTTCGAAAATAGCAATTTAATTTCATTAGTGCGTATTTACATTTCAAATTAGCCGGGGTTGATTTCTTTGTATAGCATAAACAAACAAACTTTTCGACAAACTCTTCTTTCGTCGGCAACAAAGGCTTTAAGCATTCAAAAAGTTTGAGTCTGATAATTGAAGATGACTCTGCTTTCGAGGCACTTTTACGCAATTGGATAGCAAACTTAGAATAAACTCCATCAAGTCTGTTCGCTTTTCCTGACATAATTGCAGTATAAGCGAAATGAAACTTCTCTAGAAATAAAATCGCTTTTTTAAAATCTCTAGCTGAAATTTTATTATACTCCTTAGCCCAAAGTAATGCCATCAAAACTACACGAACCTGAGCTATATTGAAAAAATCAGAAAGGACTTTAAAACTTTGTACTAACCAAAAATACTCTTTTCTATTGTTATAATCCTCTCTTGATGGTTTGATAATCTGGGCATAATACTTTGCATTGGTAACTAAAGACTCTAGAAAAGATTTATAATCTTCTTTTTTTATCATTGAGTTAAACTTATCATACAACTGATTCGCTCCTGTTTGTTTATAACAAGAGTTCCAAAAGTGACGATAATAAGTCCCCAAACCGACAGAGGCGATATCGCACTCATTAATGATGTCTTTAAGTTCGTCCCATTTACATTTTGCAAAATCTGCAGGCTCAGTTTGAGGCAGTCTTTCAAATAAACGATTTTTAATCAAATCAATGGCAGCCAGTTTTTTACCTTTTGCATTTAGTATTTCAAATATTCTATACGCTTGTTTATTATCGTCTGTTGAAATTGAAATAAAAATACAACTCAAGATTTGGTCTCTAATCGCTTTAAGTATATCTATATAGGACACATTTGTATCTCTTTTGAAACCATCACATGATTTTGACATAAATTCTCTCAAATTCTTATCTTCCAATCTGTTTCGAAAATATTTATATGTTCTTTGAATGCAGATTTCCTCTTCGGAAGAAGGTGGTTCTATATTTGATTTAATTCGATCTTGAATGTAATAGGAGAAATATGGATAGCTACTTTCACTTTTAATGATTCTAACAGGATTGCCATCATCATCGCTCGTCATAATATAATCAAAAATCAACTCACTAAGTTTTTCTTCTCCCTTATCTCTAAATATATCTGAGATTACAGAAAATAGAATTGTAATAGTAGTGATTCTCTGTTGACCATCCACAACTTGGATTTCCTCATTACTTTTCACTTCTATATTTCCGATGAACAACATTGTCCCTAGAAAATAAGAAGAGTGCTGAAGTTTTTTGTCTTTATAACTGAGTCCTTTGATGATATCATTAAGAAATTCTTCACAGTTTTTTATCTCCCATGAATAATCTCTTTGAAATCTAGGAATTATAAATTGCCTTCCAGACTTCAATAATGCTTGAATTGTTTTTTCTGCTGGTCGTATATTCATTGTAAATACAGTTTAATATTAAGATTATGTTCTTTTTTAATAACCCAACAAAGATAGCATATATGCACATCTTTTATTCAATTCCTTGGAATCACTATAATCACCTAATGCTTTAAATAGAGATGGTGAGCATAAGCCATTTTCAGATATATTACTAACTGCAATAAAATAGCCTTCATCCAGCCTGCTACTGACATATATTTGCTCTAAAACCTTTGTTTTAGGATTTTGAGCAATCAAAGGTAAAAGACGATCAATATAGAAATGGTCGTACTTTTTGAAGTGATTTACTATCACAGAAATGATAACGTTATTTGCAACACCCAATCTTTTAGCAATCACAATTAATTTCAATAATTGTGGATCTGCCTTTACTCCCTTTTTTACTTCGATAGACAGGAATTGCTCAGCAACTTTATCAATAGCAAATCGTATATCTCTTAAAGTTTTATTCTGCCAAAAATCATTAGAGAAATACTCTTTCACAGTATCTTCACGAATACCCGTTTCTTGCAAAATCAAGAACAACGCATATTTCTCCTTCTCTTCTGCTAATGAGAACGTAAATATGTCTTTGTTATAGAATTTCGACATATAACCTTTATAGTCAGCATCCTCACCATAAAAATGATGGAAGATAGCTTTTGTATTACCCTCATGCATTACAAACACAACATTGCTTACACCAAACTTATTGCCAACTAAAGAATCGTTCACATTTGGCACAAAGCAACGATAACCATAATCCATCTGGGCTGTAAAGACATTCAGAATTCGAAAAAGATGTGCTGGGTCTAATCTGTCCATATCTTCTATGACAAGTACTATACGTTTCTTGTTTACTTTCTGATATGTTTCAATATTATCACGAATGATTTTCGTTACCACATCATTCTCATAAACAGAATTATCATCAAAAGAAGACAAATATTTATCTAAGAATGAAGTCTGATCTATTTCTTCCTTATACTTGTCAATTTTATTTCACAAACTCTTGAACAGCTTTCCAACTCTGAGACCTGTGATTACCGCCTTAGATACGGCATCGTTTGCTTCCACGGCAGAAAGCATGGAAATAAAGGTCTCTGCCACAGAGCCGAAATGGCTTTGAATATAAAATTCAGCAGCCATTTTATCCGTCACCTCATAATTTACATCAATCATTTTAAGCTGTAGCATCTGCAAAAGAACATCATGCTTAATTAGATTGAAGATGTCATTGTTAGGCAAGACCTGGTAATTTACTGGATAAAGTGTGATAAATTCAAATGGAGATTTCTTATCTTTCTTACATTTCTCTTTGAACTGATTCAAGAAGAATGTCTTGCCATCGCCAAACTTTGCGGAGAGTATGACTCTGTCATGGGATAGCAAATGGTTTTCAAATTTCTCCATTGTATCGTCAACAGGGATGAAATTATCGTCTAGTATCATAGCATTCACTTGTTTTTATACGTTTTTCCCAGTTTTTCTATGCAACCAATCCAACCAATTCGCCACCTTCCCCATCAAGAAAGAAGCGACTCCGCCATCACGATAGATTCTGTTGAAAATCTTTCCTGCTGGTGAAAATAAGAAGAAAATCTGTTCTCTGCCAACAGGCATAGTAGGAGAAACAAAGCTTTGCTTGCAATTACGAATCAAATTTTCAACATGAGATGTAATTCCACCAAATTCCTTCACCTCTTTATAAATCTGTAAACTGAAATATGGTGAATAGTCCTGATTTTCGATGAAACTCATATGCCACCAATGCAAGATAGCTGCATCAGCAAAATACTTTAATGACATTGCAACTTGTGCATCATAGATTCCAGGGAGCTCTTCTATAATATATCCAAACTGCTTATCTGTCGCAAGCAACGCTGGCTGGTCTTGACTATTGCCTTTCTCAAAACAAGAGAGCAACCAATTCTCATGCCATTTCTTGTAAAACTCTCGTGTTTTATCATTGTCGGCTACAAACATCACTCCCGAATTAAACCAGAACTTAGCATCAGAAAGTGAAATGTCAAACATTTTTTCTACACCTTTGGTTGGAGAGAACATACACTCAGACAATGGTAGATGCCCATCTGGCACTGCAGCCACATTACAGGTCAATTCATCTATACCATCCAGCTTCTTGCAAATAACTGTATCCGTATCAATAAACAGATAAGCACCTTCTATAACATTGCGCACTGTTGTTTTGATTTCTCTCGACCGCTGCTTGGCATTATAATTCTCAGGCACCGGTACGACAACAATCTCCGTAATCATGTCACAGAGTTTCGGAAATCTCCTCATATACTTCTCCGTAAGCTTATCCACCAACACCTTGACGCTAACTTCAGGATGAAATATACGAAGAGAATGGAGAGACACCCATAGTTCCTCCAAGAAATAATCCTTTTCAGAACTAATTAAAGTATATACTATTTGAGTTTTCATTTATAAGACAATAAAGAAATTATTTAGCAAAAGTCCTCTGATACAAATGTTCAGAAAGCAATTTCAAGACATATCCAGCAAAAAGGCTAGCCAATAGAAACACTATCAACATTCCAGCCTTTGGCAATTCTGCCAAGATTGAAAATTTAGAAACTACGATATAATAAGATGAAGAGACAAATGAATGGATGAAATACATATACATGGATAACTCTCCTAGCCATCCCCAAACCTCACCTTTAAAAACTCTCGATAGCCAACTTTTTGCATTGACACACCCCAAAATTAGCATCGGAACAAAAAATAAAGCCAAAGTATCATAATTGTTATACGACAATACTATCAGTAACATGCCAAATGCGCCTATAAAACCTATAATATTCACAAGTAAAGGTTGATTCTTAAAGCTATCTTTTTTTTGATCATATATGTATGATAACAACACTCCTATACCCATCTCCAGAACACCTCTCATTAGGTCACAACTCAAAGGAGAACCTTTCAATTGTTCACGCCAAACCAAGCCACAATCACCAAAACTAGTTAAATAGGTAATTCCTAATATTACCATTAACGGTATAATTATTGCGATAGCTTTATGCCCACAATTTTTTAGCAAGGAAAAAATAATTGCCCCCCCAAAGATCAATATGGAGACAAACCACAAAACTACATTGATATACGAGTTAACTTTGATAAATTCCAATCCTTGGCAAAACAACAGTTCAGGAATATGCACAAAATACTGTGATACAATTCCATCTATAGAATAATCACTTAGATAGATATATTTCTTTCTGTCTAACAACATCAATGCTATGATAGAGAGAACCATCGGATAGAAAAAACGCTTAATCTTCTTCCATGTAAAATCGACTGTTCCTACATCAGAATGTTTACGATACGACTGATAAATAAAGAAACCGGCTAATATGAAGAAAAACTCAACGGCAATATAACCATTAGGAAAAGGATTGACTGCAGGACAATGGAAAGGACACAAAATGCACATAAAGAAAAAACGCATGGCATCGATTGCTACATTTCTATTACTTTTCATATTTTTACAAAAACATTATTCAAAAAACAAATTCTTGCTTACAATCTTTTCTTAACCCAATTTTTCCATACCTGCATATTTGCAATACTCCCTTTCAAATATCCACGTTGATGAAAAGCTTTCAAAAAGCGAATCAGATCATTCAATTTCATTTGTGCTAAAAGAAATTGAAGAATATTCTCAACGTGACATTTATGTGCTTTCTCAACCAAAGGTTTTAGAAACTTCTGATCGACAGGAAGCTCATCCAACAAAGGACTAATATTGCTAGAATACCAATCAACAAATAGCAAATTAGCAGTAGCTACATTGATAATATTATTAGTATATCCTGATGTAGAGGAAAGATTTTCATTGGAAATACGAAACGAGAAAAGTATCTCATGAGTAGAAGCGATTCCATTTTGTGCCATTATCATTGCGGTGGCAGAATCACTTTTTGCAGCAGTTGGAAAGTCAGGGAAATACCCCAAATCTTTCAACCTTGATGTGCGAAACACGTAATTTGCCAAACAACTTACAATGGGAGTTCCACCAAAAGTAGTAGCAAATTGCGCAAAAGTCATATATTCATCAAGATTGTAATCAGCTCTCGTTATCATACCATCCTCAACTCTCCTAGCTCGTGCTCTCAATACATCTACTTGTGGATATTTTATAACCAAATCATCTATCTTCTCCAAGAAATTTGGCTCATAAACATCATCATCACTTGCCATTATCAGATATTCCGTATCACACATATCCACAAGCAGGTTCCAATGAGAAACGAGACTCTTACCTCCCATGTTCTCTTTATTTCTACGGAATGTGAAACGAGAATCACCGCCACATACTTTATCATAAATAGGCTTCAGGGGCTCAGGAGAACAGTCATCAGAGATTAACACTTTAAAATCCTTGAATGTTTGGTTCTTGATACTCAACAAAGCTTCTTCCAAAAAAGAAGCCTTATATGATGGCACAAGAAATGTATATTTTACTTTGCACATAAATAACTGAAATATTTCTTTAAGTATCGTAAAGGAGAAAGTATTTTCTCTCCCACTTTATAACTATTTGAGTTTAAAATCCCATTCAATTCTTTAGAAAGGCGATTAAACTCACGAGTAACATTGAAAGGGGTACCATAGTATTCTTCGTATTTGTCTATATGCTTACGATAGATATACATAGTTTTCTCTTCGTTTTTGGCTTTTGCTTGAAAGTTTACACTTGTAGCGCTGTCCGTAACTCTGTAGTGGAACAGTAGTTTAGGCTCCTTATAAATTGTATCATTATGATAAAGAAGTCGAATAAAAAATTCCCAATCTTCATAGCCTCGTAACTGCTCATCAAATCCCTTAATTCTATTAAAGTCATTGCGACGAACAATACAAGCACAATCTATGCTATTCGCAATCAACAAATCTCGATAAGAAGAATAACGCAATACAAATTCTCCCTTTCGATTTCCAAAATATTCTGCACCAGTATAATAAAGAATACAGTTTGGATGAGAGTACATATAATTAAATCCTTCTTCTAACAAGACCTTATCTATAATGTCATCACCGTCCAAGAAAAACAGCAAAGGAGCTGAGGTTAAGTTTACTCCTCTATTTCTTGCAGCAGACGGTCCAGAATTCTGTTGAAACACATAATGTATTCGCTTGTCTTTCTCTACATACAACTTTGCTATTTCTGCAGAGTCGTCAGTAGAGCCATCATCAACAATGATACATTCCCAATCACTCAATGTTTGATTGATGACAGAATCCAACGCTTCTGCCAAATATTTTCCTTGATTATAACAAGGAACAATAACTGATATCTTTGGAATCATATTCACATTAATTAAATTTATGATGTATTACTCCTGATATGCGCTTGAAGAAATCTCTTGTTCCCTGTGAGAAGACTAAGAATTCTCCAAACAAAAGAACAGATACGATACTTAATACAATCATTGAATATCCTGCAAAAGCAAAGTAATTGCTCATACGATGAGGTAATATGATGTCGAATAAATACGTCAGAGCAACAACATCCAATACGACAACGATATATCTAAAAATAACACGGCGGAAATAAATCAATACTGATAATTTCAAACCATCATGAAACAGAAGAATTGGTTTCCAAATGCAAATGATAATTACCTGTGACAAGATACTTCCAAGGATTACGCCTTCATAACCAATGAGATAACCGAAACCTAATGCTGCAGAAATATTGATTGCCCCTTCTGCCATCGGGGCCCACACATCTTTAAATATTCCATAACCATTGATATAATGATCAACCGTAAGGCGAGTGATATAAATGCTTTGATCAAGAATAAGCAAAATCAGCAAGAATTGTCCCATAACATACTTTTCACCCAACCAAAGAGCAATAAACGGATGCGACAAGAAATACACGCAAATCAAAGCAACAGCAGCTATACAAAAGCGAGAATCGTACAATTCCCAAAAACGTCGCTCAATTTTTTGTTTATCACCTTCTGCTATCAGACTTCCCACAGCAGCTCCCATACTGCTATATACCATACTGAGGACATCTTTAAACTTTCCTACTAGTAATAGATAATTAGCATAATAAGCAACTATCGACAAAGTAGAAAAGGCATACATTATAAATGGTGTACCTTGAAAGAGTAAAACAGCAGTAATACGATGAATGAACAATTGCTTTGTCTTCTTAATTATATCAGGATATGCTTTTAATAACTTCCGACCTTGATAGCCTGTTGTTTTCAGCCATGGGTAATCTTTATCAATTGTTCTATTCAACCACCAGCAACCAAACAAGGTTGAAAACAAGCTTGTACCTATATAAAATAGAAAAGGATTAGGCACAATAGGCAGCATGAAGATTTGCAAAATTTTCAATGCCACACTTACACCAGTTGTTACTCGTGTTACCTTGTACCCCTTTTGGTCTGTATTAAGAACGATTTGACGATAATTAATAAAGTAGCCAAGTAAAGAATTAAACAAGAAAATTCCAAATACGGCATACGCATACCACAAAGGAAGTTTCATCCCACGAAATATCTGAGGGAAGAAGCACATTAAAACAATAGCACCTGCTATAACTAAATATGCAACCCTTCGATAAATCCATCCTTGTAAGGCTACAATTCTGTTGATTTCGTCATAATCTTTTGAAAATAAAGGTCTATATAGGAAATATGTCACCGACATGCCAATGCCCAACTCTGCCAGATTAAGAAATCCTAGCAAATTACCTGCCGTGGATTCCAAACCTACTACCTCTGGACCAAGATAATCAAAGAATATCTTTCTTGACCAAAAGCCAAGTATCATAAACACTACATAGTAGAAAAATGATACTTGAGCGTTTTTTAAACTTTTAGCTGTTCTTGATTCTGCCATTTAATATTATTTATAATTGTTAATTTTTATTTGAACATAAAAAGATAGTAAGTATCCGCTCAACGCCGTATTGCATATCTCAAAATAATATTGTAACTTTGCACGGCGGCATCATTTTCCTAATTTTGAGACAAGAATACGAAGTTTAGCCCTCCATCAGCACAAGCTAATGGAGGTTATACCTTGATTTGACTAAATTTAATTTCATTTTTATTGTTCTCTATCTTCACAAAACTCAGGAAGAAGAGCATAAAGTTTATTCTATGTAAGTATTCTATAAACCAAAACTTACGATATGATACTTATTATAAAAAAGGCTTATTCTTCCAAAAAATCCAATACCTTGTCGAATAATTCGGAGTCTAGCTTATTATTTGAATCCATTATCAGATTTACCTGAATCTTTGAGGAAAACAATGCAACATTGACCAACTTGACATATTTTTCTAATTCATGCAACTCTGAAAATAACCATTCGTTCTTGGCATGCATCCACTTGCAAATTAATCTACAAGATTGACAGCCAGCACCACTATAGTCTTGACTTACAGTCACATTTTCAATTCTATCGTCTTTTATGACAGCATTCCAATCCTTACATTTTTTACTTTTGTGAGAGCAAGGAATTTGCTTATTAACATAAAGATGAATGTTTACACTAATAAGCTCATTGATTTTTTCTTTTTCATACTTATATTCCGCAGTAAACTCAACCTTATTAGTTATGTAGTGAGTTATCCAATGGAAGCAAGAGGTCAAAGAAAGATTCTTCATGTTCTCCTTTAACAGAAAATAGTTGACACGATCCTTCGACATATCCAATAAATCTGCCAAACGTATCAATATCATCATATATTTCATGCTAACTAACTCTTTCTTTGCGAAAGACTTTCTACCATAAACCTCATTGGTCTCCCATCCATGGCTTTCTGCAACCTTAGCCACATTTTCCACAAGTGGAGAATCCAAATAAGAGAAGAATTCTTTCATTCGATTTCGCATAAAAAGAGCACTATCAACAGGATGATTCCTTCTTACAGAATCTTCAAAATATGAATAAACCGCTTGGAAAGCATTCACCATAATTTCCTTTACCGAGGTCAAAGATAACCCTTCTGTGTTCTCCTTTGACTTAATATCTTCCAAACATGAAGTTGCCAACAGATTTGTTGTTGTGGTGTTCTTGACAAAGTTTGCTATATTAGGCTGGACTACCATACTCAAATCATGTAAATAACATGCAAGAAACAATGTATAGAAATCTTCATGCTTGATAGAAAGAATGTCTATTGTTCGAATAATCCTAACACATTGTCTTATCAACTCCATTGCATGTTCCTCATTATGCAATGTATATGCATAAAGAAACTTAGAACCATTCATCCACAAACCTTGAACTATTGCATGGGTAACCACTAAATTATCAACATGAGAAGGCTCTTGCACATATCTTATAAAAAGACCTATAACATGAAGTAAGTTTAAATCGACAGGAATATCATTAATATCTGTAGCATGCTTACCTGTCTGAAGCTTTTGCAAGAATTCTCTATAACTTTTAATTGTAAAACGACGGTTCCGCAAGAAACTGAGCAATCTAAACTCAAAATACTTCATTCTCTTGGCGGATCTTTTGACGACAACCATTTTGTCGTCAACATCCACTTTGAATAAAACCGAAACCAGGGCATTATAAATCTTACGCCAAAACTCATCGGAGTTAGTAGAAACAAAAACGAAGCAATTGTCCATCCCAACTTTCTCGAAAAGTTTAGCTATTTCTATTCGGACAGCACTACAATCATAGCTCATAAGATATGTTAATATCTTTTCTGTTTCTTTGAGGCTTTCAAGTTGATTGCTTCTTTTTCTAAAAATCTTATCCAAGGTTTGGTACGGTCTTACTTGTATTTCTTTAAAAAAAATACAGCCATCCAAATCTTTTCGATAATATAATAAAGCTTCTTTTGTATGTAACAAATCTATGTTCGCTAACACTTGTTCAAGTGTCCTAACTGTCAAACTGATTTTATCATCTTCATTATCGAATCTTTCTATCAAGAATCTGTATTTCGCTCTAAATATACCTTCATCAAGGTTATCGAATACACATTGAATGCTATTGTTATCTGTTACTGTATAGTCTTTTCCAAAATCATTAGAATATTCATCGAATGCACTCTCATTGTTTTTAAAACGAGCGATCATCAATTGATACTCAAAAAACTTACGATAACGTTTTAAAAATTTGAGTTTACTATCCTTACTTCTGGAATCATGCGTATCTTTGTTGAAATTCTGAATATAATCATCCAATGCTTCAAGCAGAGCCTTCAACTTGTTTTCGGACTGCACATCGTCTATATCTTCGAAATTGTCTGAAAAGCTACCAGAGATAGACACCTCACGAGTAAAAAAGGGAAACTTCCATAGATAACTCGGCTTTCCATCCTGTACCAGCATGTCGAAGAAACTTTTTCCTCCTACATGGCATTGAGGAATATACTCCAATCCTCCCATAAACTTTTTTACGCTCAATGTCACCATAGGGCGAACAGAACAAGGGAAATTATCAAAATAGAACTTTAGCTTTTTATTGACTTCTACAACCTTAGCTTCAAAAGTTTCTTCTGTAAAAATTTCTTTTGAGAATATAACTGAGTCATCTACGTAGTAATAAGCATCACCCGGAAACACATCAGCTATGATTTTAGAAATTGCTATCATAGCTAAATTTCCAAAGAACATACCTTGTGGTAATCCTTGGGCAATACCTCGATTAAAATACTCTTCTGTACCTTCTAATCTCTTCTTGTAATAAATTTGCTCCCATCTATCAAATCCCTCATCACTAATTTTAAAATAGAGAAGTTTAGTCAATATTTTTTTAAATGTAATCAAATCATGAGGGTTTGAATAACATGAAGATAGGCGAGAATATATATAATTGAAGATATATTTAGGACTGATAGATGGGAAAAAGTCTTGCAAATCCAAACAAACTTGTGTCTTATATTCATAAGTTTCTTGGTATTCCTGAGCTTTACTTTCTACTGCTTCATTATAATATTTATAGTTAACAGGCCATGGTTGGAAGACTTCTTCCATTCGAATTGAAGGTAAGTTTCCATAGAAGTTATGTGGCAAAAGCAGGGATAGTTCCGATAAGGCACGCTTCCCAGAGCTATCGTCAAACATAATGCAATTCAACAAGCATACCATACATATTTGGTCTATCAATGAAGCTGTATGAATAGGACGGTATTTTACTTTTCCACTGTCTGCATCATAACCTTTCAACTTAAAATATACATGTAGTTCAAAGAGGTTTTCCCTCTTATCCAACAATATTTCCAAACGTTTACGACATTTTCCTATGACTTCTTCCATTAGCGTATAGTCATATTTGTCTGCCAAACGCTTATAAAGAATTATATCATCATTGGATAGCAAATATTTCTCCACAACATACGACTCCATAGAATAAATCGCTTGATAAATATTTGGCTTACTCAGTACAAAATCATACAACATTCCCATAAATCAACTTCCGATTATTAAATTAAGTTGTTTTACTAAACTTTTCATTTCAGATTTTGCCGATTTTTCGGCTTTTTCACGTGTCTCTTCATCTGCAGGCACAACAAAAGATAAAAGATGCTTTAACTGAAACACCCCCAATCTTTCATCATGAATATAATCCACATGAGAAGTTCTTTTAAGAATTTCCAAAGAAAAAGAATCCTCTTTATTTTTAGCTATAATAGCAAAAGATTGAGGAAGAATCGTAACCTTCAAATGACTCTTTTTCTGTTCGAAACAATATGTTCCATCGTAAACAAACACTTTGTCGTATATTATCTCAGGACACACCTTGCTTAACAATCTGTAATGCAGCCATATCTGTTCAAAACGAATTCGTAGAGCATCAGCATATTTGCCAAAATCTATTATTTTCTGAGCAAAATAGGCATAATTGTAAAGGCACGTCTTATCTATACAAAGAAAAGAGCTAAAACATTCTAATAGTTCTGCTGACTCTACAGGATATTCTTCCAATTGCAAGAGCCAAAGTTTAGACATTGCCGTCAGATGAGCATGATCATCAATTTTTCCATCTGATGCGAACTGTAAACCTGCAAGACTCTTTTTGTATTCAATTTCCCATTTTTCTCTATCAATAGAGAAGTCTTTCGGTTTATTTTTGATTGTCTTTGTCATGAAAGTATAACTTTAAAATTATTATTTACCGCAGAAATTGAGCACACATTTGTTTTATAGGGTATCCTGTTCGTTGTACCAATTTTAACTTACTTTCCTAAGCGTTTTGGTTCGCTCTGCAACCCAGTTTTTGGGACAAGAGATCAGTTGATCAAGCACTGATGTTCTTCAGTATAACGTTTACTATACGCTTTTTGAAATTTATTGTTTTTGTAACGGATTCGTTCGAGAGAAAGTATTCATCTTCCCAAAACTCAGGAAGAAGAGTATAGCGTTTATCCTCTGACGTTGTCTTTATGTTTTCAACACATAACAGAGCCAACGCTCAGGATTTTTATCCAACACCTTGCAAGCACCAAACAACGAACGAGTACATCATCGCTACTCGCTTGCAAGCATCCAAGTCTCGACAGAACAAATAAGCCTTCTTGCCTATCAACATATCACGAATTAACCTTTTAGTATCCGTGTTGTCTATCGGCATCTCAGGGATATCAAAGTAATGGGTCAATTCGTCATAATTGCGAATCAAGTAGTTCAATGCCTTAAAGAATACTTACTTAAATATGACACAACTCATATATAACGAGACTAACAGCATAAAGAGCATACGGAAGAAAAGAAGCAAAGTATTCTATGCTATTCGCTTATTCTAATGAATGAGACATATCTTACCTCCCTATACTTTTATTTTCTGAGCCAATTCCATAAATTCAATTTGTAAGCTACTCTCCTTTTTCCATTTTTGAATTTTAACTCCCAACAACTTGAAGCAAGCTCGTACATAAACCATATTATACTTAATCAGTGTACAAATAAAAGGACATATCAGACCTACACAAAGAATCGTTCCTATCATTGTAAACTTCAAATAAAAAAGATATTTAGAGTCTTGAAGTGGGAATGCATTTAAGAGCTCGGGGATACGATACTTTGTAAAGAACATGATTCCCAATGATAAAAAGAACATATAGAAAAAATGATATACATAATGCATAGTATCTTTCTCTGCAGAATGCTTCTCCTGCACAAATAAATGCACAAGTCCAAATAATAAAAATGGAGCATAACATATTCCTATAAATATCAATATGGTATCTCTAACATCCTCTTTAGAGTTTACAAATTCAGGTAATTTATAAAGTAATGAGAATGTAAGGAGAAGATGCAGACTAAATTGAATTAAGTTTTCCAAAGAAATAACCCATCGTAAACTTCTCTTCACAAAGTTACTTTTTGAAGTATCTACTTCTTGCTTTGTATAATCATCTCTTAGCATGAAGACTAGCCATTTTACAATCCAATAGATAGCAACATAACCAGTAAATAGGCTTAATACCCCTAATAGCTCTTGGTTGAATGTTATATAGCTACAACGTAACAATTCATCACATATAAAAACGACAATACAATAAGCAAAAGCAAACATTGGTCCTTTTTGCTGCTCTTTTTTATTCTCAATAGCATCTGCAAAATCTATGACACTTTTATCCCAATTAGTCAACTTGGTCTGCAAAGAAAACTTTGCTATATCTATCTTAGCAACAGCTTCTTTACAAACTTTACAAAATTCATCTTCCTCTCCTTTTTGCTTTTTGTTTTCCGTAAACAAAAACAGAGATTTGTAGTCAGAACTTTCTTTTATTGAGTCCAAAGATATTGTAGGTTTTAGTTTTTTTGTATATCTTACTATTTCCTCTTTTATATCCTTTAAGACCTCAAACATAAAATTATTTGCGTTTTGAGCTATGCACAAGATAACTAATGTCGCCAATATTCCAACAAATGTTTGACTACCACCTAATAAACAAACACTATTCTCCATTGCCATCCGTTTTCTGTAGAAACGTTTCTTTTGATAATTTTAGGAAATTATCAAAAATGCCTTTAGCACTCTCATATAACTCTTTATTTTTAAAATAACATGTATTCCAAGTTTCTCCATTAATCTCTTGCGTTGTAAAAAGCATATCATACTGAGGTACCAATATGAAGAAATTCAATCCCTCAACTAAAGATAGAATTGGGTTCAACTGCTTGAGATCAAAAGTAATCTTACCTTGTTTTTCCTCAAGAAAGACTTTTATTTTTTCTGATTTTTCCAAAGCCTCTTCATTTTTGTCATTCTTATACAAGAATTGTATGATGCCATTTTCCTTTTTGACAAATTTGTCGAAAGATTTCCAGAAATCATCCAGTTTTGCCTTTCGTTTTGGATCCATTACGCAACTCTCTTTGGCTTTTTGATAAACATCAGACAAATATTTTAAATCCTTACTGAAAATAAAAATCTTATTTACATTATCAAAAAGAAAAGTTAAATATATGAATACTTCTATCAAATCATTAAGTATAAAGTTTGATAAGGATGCCTTTTTAGAAGCTTCCTCCAAGACGGTATAAAATGTCTCAAAATTACCTTCTCTTATTTTATTTTGTATCTCCATTGCTTTGATTTTTCATTATTATTAAATAATTCTACTTAAATTCTTGCAGAAAGATATTGTATTCCTCTCATATTTATACCTTTTGTTGTTATCAGATGTTTGAATTGACATAATTACAATTTTACAACAAAGGGGTTTATTGAAGACTATATTTATTAGCATCTCTTTTGGGCCGTAAGTTTAACATATTCTTTCATTCCATAATCAGTCAGAACATAATAAGACTCGACCCCGCTTTGGAAAACTTCACCAGTTCGTAAATCTAGGTATCTTAATGCATACAATTGGGACAATATTGTTTGTCCACAAGCTGCATCTAAAAAATAACCAATGTTCTGTCCTTTGAAAGTACAAAAGATTCTACTTATCATATCCACAGCATGATTAGTTCTTACTGGAGAAATAAATGTTCCTCCCACAAGCGCAAATATTTCATCCCAGGACATTTCAAATTCTATAGGTTTTGAATTCAAGTCAATCCCAAAAGGGTTCAAATTAAGATTCTCGTCCGAAATCAGCTTTAATGAAACTTTATCACCATGTTGTCTTAATGTTTTCAAATTCTGCTCTTCTTGGGTTCTAAAGGCTGATAATTCATTTTTCAACGCATCATTTTCCTTTTGAAGTTGAAGTATTTTTACATTAGCCTCATCAGAGCTTATGGAATCTCCTCTCACCCAACCACAGCGTGGATGCTTTGATATCAATTCACTAAGACTTGTTATAACATTCAAAGCCAAATTGTCTGAAGTTGTATAAGGCATGCACAATTGCCCCAGCACTAACTTTTTGAAACTTTCTAATTTGTTTTTTTTCAAGTTATCTGTTTCCACCTTATTAACAGGAAGTTCATCAACATTCTTTCGGAAGAAAGCTATTGTTGGAATATCTTGTGACTTCGCATACTCATATTCCAACTGCGTATAGCTCTTTTGCGAATGCTCTTCTATAGAACCATATCTACCACCTAAGATCAAGACATAGTAATCACAAGAAGATATTAGCTCTTTAATTACAGTAAACTGATCTTCATCGGCAGCATTAAAGTTTTCCATTCCTATTGGAATACAGTTTATTTTCAGCAAGGCTTGAATCACCTTACTTCGTTCTTCTTTGAGATCCTCATAAGTAGAACTTACAAAGATTTGATATCTTTTATTATTCATTCCAAATATATGAATTAAATAAGTTATCTAACTGTTTTTGAATAGATGATTCATGAAAATCCGCATCCATATCAACTTGTTTAGACATAAATGAAAAATAATCCAACATCTTAGCTTTAACTCTATTAATGATAAGACTAGGAGTTGTTGAAGAAATCATTCTTGTAGCCCCTTGAACCGTTCCATTATTCAATACACTATCAATATAGGGAAAAATATTACTAGGAACTCCCAACCTCAATGTGCTATCAACATTATTTTTCTGTATTTCTTCCAACTCAGATAAAGATTGGGGTAATTTTACACTAGTAACAAATTTCTTTACCATGGGGTCTTTTATCGCACCTTCAGGAACAGTAAAATTTGTTATCATCCCACGAAAAGGTATAAAAACATCTACTTTTAAAATGCAAGAGACTTCTCTATAGGATGGAATTTCGTTGTCCTTACATTTGTCATAACCTCTCTGTTCTTTGCGAACCCAATCAGAGAACAATTTATTTTGCAACTCAAAGGACACTGCTTGTGACATCAACATTACTTGAGACATGGGTGCATCCTGTGCTAAATCCAAAATCAACTTATTTATTAATTCTTTTTTATCCATAAAGCCTCCTCCATTATAATTTAAAGGTAAGTATTCGGTATCACCTCTATATTACCGATAAGCAAATGAGGTTTAGCCTCCACCAGCTAATACCAGTGAAGGTTATACCTTGAATTGACTAAATTTTAATTTCTTTTTATTATTCTTCATCTTTCCAAAACTCAGGAAGAAGAGTATAAAATTTATTCTATTTTTCCACATTCATGGAGTCGTTGTTTAATGCCCTGCAAAACAATCTCTGCCCACTGCTTATGATTTTGTTTCATTGCCTCATTAATTTTACTGCATACTCAAAGAAATCCGCAACATTTTTAATGTTGTCAAACTGCTGACAATACATACTGGCATAAGGCTCAGAGAACCTTTGCCGAATATCTGCCTTTATCATATTTGCCAAAGCCTCCTTCGTGTAGGCTTTCAGAAATTCATTATATTGTTCATTACTCATAATATTCTCTGTTATTTCAACATCCTTGCTATATACATCGCCTCACTAACTACCATACACAACTACAAAGAACAGCATTTGAAAATACAGAAGCAAAGTATTTTTCGCTATTCGTTTGCTATTATCTGATGTTTGAGTTGACATAATTTAATCATAAATTCCATTACTTCCTTGATTGTAAAACTTAGCGAAGTTAACTATTTGATAATTTTCTTGCGCTAATAACTCTTCTATCTTGTTTTTCTCCTCGATAGAACAGAAATCCTGATAGTCTGATGAAACCTCTTCGTCCATACTGTTTCTGAATGATTCCAAACTAAACTGGAAATATTCTGAAAAAATTTTAGTAATGTAATTACAGATAAACTTAACGAACATATTAGACTTCTCTTCATTCTTTGCCAACAAATCACATAAAAACGAGTTTAAAGGAGATGACGGGAGTATGATTAAGCCAAAGTGCGAATTGATGAAATGTATATTGTCGCCAATTCCATCTATTGTTGTTGGATTACGTAATATTATTACGCAATTGGAACAAGAGCCTGAAATATAAAGCCTATCTACAAAAAACTTTAAGTTTCTGTCTGCATTTAATTCCCATTTAAACTCCATTTTACGGTTACTCGAATCAATCAAAACGTTACTGATTTCGAACTTCTCCAAAAACAGTTTGTAGGTATAGTGAGAACTATCCGTTATAGATAAAACCTTTTGGATGTCCGTATTGAAATCCGCCCCTAAACCTTTTAATATACCAAAAGCTGTTGAAGGGCATTTGGAAATCTCTTGCGAAAGATGAATAGCAGAACTAAATGCATAGCTTTCTATTGTCCAGACTTCTTCTCCAAGCTCAGCCAAAGATTTTTTTGTATATTTATTATCTTCATCTACAAGGAAGCATTTCATATTCGATAATACCTCGTTGAAAATCTTGCCATTTGAGAATTGCTCCATTTCCCTTTTCTCAAAATCAACAAAGTTGTCAATATAGCGGTCTAAAAAAGAGAATGACCATGACAATGAATAAGTTTGCTCTAATTCTTTTATCTTGTCTTGGATTAAAGATAAATAATATTTATAGACATTTCCAAGCATAAAATTAAGTTTGTCGCTATCTTCAAGCTGATCTCTGGCAACATTAGTAGATGGTGAATCTTTTCCTGTACAATTCAATAATGTGAAATTCACTCTACTGTTAAAGCCTGGTGTATCTCTTGTTACCATGATTCCTTCGACACAAACTCCCATCGGAGCTGCATCATCATATAATATATTGGATTCTGGAGTAAACAGATTCCAATCCCCATAGAGAGGGCTCTTCTTTTGCAAACTGCAAATATACATTTTTCCCTTATCATCTATGATCTTTTTTTGTATCCGATATTGTTTGCCATCCACCTTAATGCCAACCCGTGACAGATAGAACTTCATGGCATCTTCCTCCGATTTATAGCCAATCTTATTAGAAATACCATTCTCGATAAATTCAACTTCGCAGCGTGGTATAACTATCCATTTGCACAGATTAGACAGTACGTCCTCGAAATTAACATCGTCATGAACTTTAAGAATGAAAGTAGTGCCATGCTTATGTTCAAGAATTTCATCGGTATTTGCATCAGTGCGTAATATATATTGGTCGCTAACATCTGTAATACATAATCTGTTTGCTTTCGCATCTTTATACCAAAGTGAAGTTATCTGTATATCATCACTTATCATAAAGCATGTCAACAACCCTATGCCAAAGCGGCTAATAGAATGAAAAGTGGTGTTTTCTTTTCTAAACTCATCAGATTGATAACGTGAGACACCTACCTTAACAAGGTAATTCAGAATGATGTCTTCATTCATACCTGTACCGTTATCTTGGACTTTTAGTATTCGTGTCTTCGAATCCCATGAAATTTTTACTTTCGGTACATAATCCGATGATCCCTCTTTTGTATATGAGTCCATCAAGCGACAAGCATCAATGGAATTTTGCACCAACTCCCTAAGTACAACATTGGGGTTATTATATAGTGTATGGCCTATCAACAAGCGCAAGATGCTTTTCTTGTCCAACTCAAACTTGACAGGTGAAGCCAAGAAACCATCAGTCCTAATTGTTGTTCTATCGAAAGAATCCCAAGGAAAATTATAATTATTGTCATTTTCTTCCTGCGATTTTCTACAAGCTTCATGGGTTTCTTTTAGTTCTCGTTCAGCATAATCTAAATAGTCGTTAAGTCGAGAATAGGCTTTATCATCACTAAACGATGCTTGAATTTCGAAACAATGCCGAGGTAAAGTTTTATCAACCTTTCCATCCCTGTTTTTCTCGTCACGTGGAATGATGCAACTTACCGATTGCTGAAAATTCCATTCACATCTACTATAGGAATTTTGAGGAGATATAATCTTGTAGGCAATATCTGGTGTCCGCTCTGAGCAAATATGCAACAAATCCGTTGTTCTTAAAATCGATGCGATATAAAGAAGATTTACCCTTGATTCTCGCTGTTGGGAATACTGTAGCTTTACTTGATTTTCAAATTGTCTTACTACATCAGTCATTTTCTGTTGGTGGGACTGGCATAATGCTGCCAAAGACTTTAATTCTTTTTGTCCCAATTTTCCAATCATGTCTTTCAAAAAACCAACAGCTGTCTTGTATTTTTCAGGACACTCATCATTTGAGCAAAGGTAATTTATCCATTCGAAAATTCGTTCGCCATGATTGACACGCACAAAGTCTTGATACAAATCTTTCTCATCTGTATCGGAATTCTTCTGCTTATGAGTTTTTTTAAATAGTAAATAGGAAGAATCATTGTTCTTGTTATTCAATTCTTCTCTTGTTACTAACATCCCATAGTCATGGAAATAGAAACAGAGAACCAACATCAACCAATCTACTGAAGTCATGGTTTGTTTGGTTTGTTCTGGTATTATATCCTCAACAATATCCAACATACCATCTATATGAGAAATATCATGTTGGGTATATTCTGTAAAAAGCCCCATATCGCGCATGTGCCCCAAGATTTCTGTCAATTTCGTTTTGATTGCATTCAAGTTTAGTTCTTGATACTGGGACAACTCTAAAGCTTTCAAAGCTCTACGCTCAGCCTCGGATTTTAATAGATTTGTACTCATAACCTATAGTCTATATTTTTTGTATCAAAAACCTGTTGGCGGAATTAAAAAACCGCCTGAAAATTAGTATATTTTTATGGAG
>ERZ1034680.134-NODE-134-length-51296-cov-32.717589_pt1 | contig 51296 bp, 49 predicted proteins | sample MGYA00520639_ERZ1034680 | MGnify/ENA primary metagenome ERZ1034680 (study PRJEB33766, sample SAMN09781760) | gut metagenome | biome: gut microbiome | host: Homo sapiens | place: Madagascar | study: EMG produced TPA metagenomics assembly of the PRJNA485056 data...
AATAGCTGCATCTTTTCCCGACGCGAGACGCGTCGCCCCCATTAGAGGTAGCGTTGGGTGCTTGAGTCCGTTCGCCTGTTTACTTTTCATCGAACTGCAATAACAACGAATAGAAATCCCTCAAACGCTCTCATTTTTGATGCCATTTTTGAACACCCTACCTTTTGGGATTCCAATTCATTACGTGCATGTTGTTGTCAAAGCGTCCCCACATCACAGGGTGCTGCTTGCCCTTGGTAGCCTTGGCCACATTGACAGCCACAAAGTTGAAGAGTTCCTTCGCCTCCACAATGCGGTTGCGATTATTGTCGGCTCCGCCTTTCAAGCCGCGCAGCAGGTAGCGTGTAAACTGTCCGTTGCGTCCGTATGGATTTTCGCGCGAGGTTTCGTTGGTGCGCGACGAGAGAAACAGCATCACCCCCTCGGTTTTGTCAAACGAACTTTGTGCGGAAGTGGCAGCGTTGCTGTCGTGGCGCAGACCGCCGGCATAGCAGGCATCAATAAACAGCAGTTTGTTGTTGGCGCGGCAGCCTTTAATGATTTTGGCTATCTCGCCATAACTGATGCAGGTAGACGCCCCTCGTGTGTCGTAGGCGCACAATCCGCCTTTGCTGCCGTGTCCGCTGAAGAAGAACACCACCACGTCGTCGGCCTTCGCTTGTGCAAAGACATTTTTAAGCGTCGTGCAGATGCTCTGTCGTGTGGCATTTTTCCCCGTCAGCAGTGTGACGTGCGTTGTGTGTGTGTGGTAGAGCGCCGCTATGTCGGTTGCATCATTCTCGGTTTGCCGCAAGGGGGTGATGTATTGGTATTTGGCTATGCCCACCGACACCATATAGATGGTGCGGGTAGGCAGCAGGTTGGGAAGCAGTATGCAGAGTAAAAGTAGCAGTTGGCGCATGGTGAGGTGGAAGGTGTTAGTTGTGGAATATGACTTTAAGTTTCGGATTTAGACGGGTACGGACTGAATCATCGTGCAAGACGAATGCAATCAAGCTTGCTTGAATTGCTGAGCCGCAGCCGATGATGTCAATAAAAGGTCAAAAGCACCGAACGCAAGCACTAATGGGGGCGACGCGTCTCGCGTCGGGAAAATATGCTGCTATTATTGGCAGTAGCAGCGTTTGTATTTAGCTCCTTTCTCTATTCTCTGTTCCCGACGCGAGACGCGTCGCCCCCATTAGTGCTTGCGTTTTTTTCGCAGCGCCTTTCAAGCCGTGCGAACCCAAATTCGAAACTTCAATATGACTTTTGTTGTATATGTTTTTGTCGTAAATGTCGCCACAGGTGGTATCTATTTATCGCCCGAAGCAAAAACACGACATCGTCGGCTCCTCCTGTCGCCTCCTTTTGTCGCGTTTTTGCTTCAGGCTCTCTTCTTTACAAGGATATTATAACTGGGAGAGGACGAGGCGGAGCCCGATGCGGCCGTCGCTGATGCGGGGCGCGTAGTTTTCGCGGTTCGACGAGCGACTGAACCTGGCGGAGTCGAGCCAACTGCCACCGCGCAACACGCGGTTATACACATTGTTAGGTCCTTTGGGGTTAGTTTGTGTATAAGAACTGTATGAACCATACCTGTCGCTGCACCATTCCCGCACATTGCCGCTCATGTCATACAGGCCGAGCTCGTTGGCTTGCTTGGTGCCAACGGGGTGAGTGCGGCTACCGCTGTTGTCGGTGTACCATGCCACGTCGCCAATGTAGTTGCTGCCACTATATTTGTAGTGACGGCTGTAGTTTCCGCCACGTGCGGCAAACTCCCATTCGGCCTCGGTGGGCAGGCGGAAGTTGCGGCCCGTATAGCTGTTGAGGCGGTTGATAAAGGTTTGGCAGTCGTTCCAACTCACGCATTCGACAGGCAAGTTGTCGCCTTTGAAGTTTGAAGGATTGCTGCCCATGACGGCTCGCCAAAGGGCTTGCGTCACCTCATACTTGCAGATATAGTAACTGCTGAGGGTGACGCTGTGGGTGGGCTTTTCGTTGGTATAAGCGTCATTGCCTTGCTCACTTGTGCCGCCCATGGTAAAAGTGCCACCTGACACATACACCATGTCGTTGATGAGCTTGTTGAGCTCGGCCGACAAACCAGTCGTGCTGTTTGTGCTGCTTGAATGATGTGTGCTGTTGCGTCGTGGTGCAGGTTTGGCCTTCGGTTTGGCTTTTGGCTTTGCCGCAGGTTTAGGTTTCGTCACAGCCGGTTTCGGCTTGTGGCGCGTAATGGTACTCTGTGCTGCCATGCCAATGGGGCAAAGCATGAGGAGCAGGGTGAGAATGATGTGCTTGGGGTTCATGATGTGTGCGAGATATATTATAATTTGGAGAGGACGAGGCGGAGGCCGATGTAGTTTACGCAGTAGTCGGGGGTCTTGCTGCTGCGTTCCGGCGTGCGGCAGTACCTGGCGTTGTAGCGCCAAAAGCCTCCGCGGTGCACGCGGAAAGAGCCGCTGTTAGGTCCAGTTGGGTTGGTTTGTGAGTAAGAACTGTATGAGCCGTCCCAGTCGCTGCACCATTCACCCACATTGCCGCTCATGTCATAAAGGCCAAGTTCGTTGGCTTGCTTGGTGCCCACGGGGTGGGGGCGTTTATTACTGTTGTCGATGTACCATGCCACGTCGTCAATGTCGTTGCTGCCGCTGTATTTGTAGTGGCGGCTGTAGTTTCCGCCACGTGCGGCAAATTCCCATTCGGCTTCGGTGGGCAGGCGAAAGTTGCGGCCTGTATAGCTGTTGAGGCGTTTGATAAAGGTTTGGCAGTCGTACCAACTTACATTTTCAACGGGCAGATTGTTACCTTTGAAGTTTGACGGATTGCTGCCCATGACGGCTCGCCATAGGACTTGTGTTACCTCATACTTGCAGATATAGTAGCTGCTGAGGGTGACGCTGTGGGTTGGCATTTGGTCAGAACTGTCATCACCTCCCATGATAAAAGTGCCACCTGACACATACACCATGTTGTTGATGAGTTTGTTGAGCTCGGCCGACAAACCAGTAGCGCTGCTGTTGCGCCGTGGTGCGGGTTTAGCCTTCGGCTTTGCCGCAGGTTTGGGTTTCGTTACAGCCGGTTTCGGCTTATTGCGTGTAATGGTGCTCTGTGCTGCCATACCAATGGGGCAAAGCATGATGAGCAGGGTGAGAATGATTTGTTTGGGGGGCATGATATGTACGTTTGATCTATTATAAATGGGAGAGGACGAGGCGGAGCCCGAGGTCGTCGTAGCGGCTGCCGGGCGCGTAGCTGCCACGGTACGACAAGCGGCAGTACCTGGCGATGTCGTACCAGCTGCTACCGCGCATCACGCGGCGAGACCCACTGTTAGGCCCTGTTGGGTCGTTTTGCGAGTAAGAACTGTATGAACCGTCCCAGTCGCTGCACCATTCCCACACATTGCCGCTCATGTCGTACAGGCCGAGTTCGTTGGCTTGTTTTGTGCCAACGGGGTGGGCACGGTTGCTGTTGCCGTCATACCATGCTACATCGCCAATGTTGTTGCTGCCGCTGTATTTGTAGTGACGGCTGCAGTTGCCACCGCGTGCGGCAAACTCCCATTCAGCTTCGGTGGGCAGACGGAAGTTGCGGCCTGTGTAACTGTTGAGGCGGTTGATAAAGGTTTGGCAGTCGTCCCAACTCACTTGTTCTACTGGCAAGTCGTCGCCTATGAAATTAGAAGGATTGCTGCCCATGACGGCACGCCATAGGGCTTGCGTCACCTCGTATTTGCAGATATAGTAGCTGCTGAGGGTGACGCTGTGGGTAGGCTTTTCGATAGACTCGGCATCACTGCCTTGCTCGCTTGTGCCTCCCATGGTGAAAGTGCCACCTGACACATATACCATGTTGCTGATGAGTTTGTTGAGTTCAGCCGACAAACTGACCGTGCTGCTTGTGCTACCTGAATGGTGTGTGCTATTGCGCCGTGGAGCAGGTTTGGCCTTAGCCTTTGGTTTTGGCTTTGCAGCTGGTTTTGGTTTCGTTACAGCCGGCTTCGGCTTGTGGCGTGTAATGGTGCTCTGTGCTGCCATGCCAATGGGGCAAAGCATGAGGAGCAGGGTGAGAATGAGGTGTTTGGGGTTCATGATGTGTGCGAGTTTGATCTATTATAAATGGGAGAGGACGAGGCGGAGGCCGAGCTCGCCGCTGCGGTAGCTGGGCGTACCGCTGCCACGGCTCGACGAGCGGCAGTCCCTGCTGCTGTAGCTCCAGCTGCTACCACGCTTCACGCGGTAAGACCCACTGTTAGGCCCTGTTGGGTTGCTTTGCGAGTTAGAACTGTATGAGCCGTCCCAGTCGCTGCACCATTCCCACACATTGCCGCTCATGTCGTACAGATCGAGTTCGTTGGCTTGCTTGGCGCCGACTGGGTGGCTGTGGTTGCCGCTGTTGTCACCATACCATGCCACGTCGTCAATGTTGTTGCTGCCGCTGTATTTGTAGTGGCGGCTGTAGTTACCGCCACGTGCGGCAAACTCCCATTCAGCTTCGGTAGGCAGACGGAATTTGCGGCCCGTGTATTTGTTGAGACGATTGATAAAGGTTTGGCAGTCGTTCCAACTCACTTGTTCAACGGGAAGATTGTCGCCTTTGGAAAATGAAGGATTGCTGCCCATGACGGCTCGCCATAAGGCTTGCGTCACTTCGTACTTGCAAATGTAGTAGCTACTGATGGTGACGCTGTGGGTGGGGCTCTCGTTGTCAAAGGCATCACTTCCTTGCTCGCTTGTAGCCCCCATGATAAAAGTGCCGCCCGACACATACACCATATTGTTAATGAGCTTGTTAAGCTCGGCCGACAAACCAGTAGTGCTGCTATTGCGCCGTGGTGCAGGTTTAGCCTTCGGCTTTGCCGCAGGTTTGGGTTTCGTTACAGCCGGTTTCGGCTTATTGCGTGTAATGGTGCTCTGTGCTGCCATGCCAATGGGGCAAAGCATGAGGAGCAGGGTGAGTATGATGTGTTTGGGGTTCATGATGTGTGTGAGTTATGCGTCGGCGGAATTAGTAAACAAGTTATTAACCCGTTAACAAAGAGCTCCGTCAGCGCGTTACTTAATCGGCACGCCGCAATTAGGGCAATACTTTTTGCCGCTTAGCACAGAGTAGGGGACGAAGCCAAGAAATTTGTGGCAGTGCGGGCAAACGTAGGTGGTTTGCATCTGTGCGTTGAGGGTGGCCAAAGCGACGGTCTTCTTTTCGAGCACCTTTTCGCCAGCAAAGATGGCAATGGCCATGACAGCCAGCAGCACAATGCACGACACCAGCCAGTTTTGCCCCACCATCTGTGTGACGAGCATGGTCAGTATGGGGGTGAGCATACGAATGGAGTTGACCAACATGGAGTAGCGATCCCACTTGCGCTTTTGTTTGTCGTAGTCGTTCCACACCTGTTGCAGGTTGATGCGCGAGGCATCGGTAAGCAGTTGTTTGACCGAGGTCTTGAAAGTACCTAAAAATAAAGGCGTGTCAGCCTTGATGGTTTTGCGCATGATGCGCAGGCCAAACACAAAGACCCCCTTGGCCGAGTCGTGGTCTTCAATTACATACGAGTCGGCCGAGGTGCGCGTAAGTGTGGCGTGCTGCGGGTCGATGCTGGCGTCGGACAGGTGTAGCGGTTGTTGTCCCATGCGGCCAATAATGATGCTTTCGCCTATTTCCATAAAGTATTGTCTTCGTAAAGTCGTTTGATAGTTTTAAGCGCCTCTTTCGACATGGGCAGGGCAAAGTTACCCTCATGCTCAAAGTCGGAGAGTACCAACTTATGGTTGGTAAGGTTAACTTGCACAATCATGTCGGCATTGACAATGTAGCGTTTGCCAATGCGCAGGAAGGTTGGTGCCGTCTCGGCAGCCTGCTTGTGCAACATATCCTCAATGGTGGTGAGGCCAACGGGCAGCATCACCTTCTGTTTGTTGGGAAACACCCCATAGCAGTAGTTGCCATAAGCCTCGTAGAACATGGCCTTGGCCAAGGGCATGCGCAATAGTTCTGTGCGGCGGTTGAATATGGTGTATTTCATGTGAGTCGGCATTGTTCTGTATTTATGCACAAAATTACCAAAAAGATAACAACTAATGCGCCATTAAATGCCATTTTGTGACGTACCTTGCCATTTATTGAGCACATCAACCACTTGTTGCGCCTCATCGGCAGAGACCACCGGACTCATAGGGATAGAAAGTTCCTCGGCATGAATGCGCTCCGTTACAGGCAATGAGAGCTCGTGACCCCATGCCTCAAAATAGCATTGCTGCTTGTGCGGGGGGATAGGGTAGTGAATGAGCGTTTGCACACCCTGTTGCGCAAGAAACGTTTGCAACTGGTTGCGCTCCTTGCAGAATATGGGAAATTGGTGGTACACATTGTGGGCATCGGGCAGACGCTCGGGCAGCGTGATGAGCGGATTGCTGATGTGACTGTAGTAAAAGTCGGCCAACTGCTGGCGGCGGGCATTGTCGTGGTCAAGATATTTGAGTTTGATGCGCAACACGGCAGCGTCCATCTCGCTCATGCGGCTGTTGATGCCCGCATACTTGAACACATATTTGCGTTCGCTGCCATAGTTGGCCAGGGCGCGAATGGTGGCAGCAAGTTCCGCATTGTCGGTTGTGACGGCCCCAGCATCGCCCATGGCCCCGATGTTTTTGCCAGGGTAAAAGCTGTGCGCTGCGGCATCGCCCAACGAACCGGTGCGTTTGCCATTGAACGTACACCCCTGCGCTTGTGCATTGTCCTCCATCAGTTTGAGGTGGTGGCGGTGGCAAATGTCGAGCAACTGCTCGTTGCACGCCAGTCGTCCGTACAGGTGCACCGTCATGATGCCCCGTGTGCGCGGTGTGATGGCATGTTCCACGCGGTCGGTGTCAAGTTCCAGATGGTGCCAAGTAGGTTCCACCAATACAGGTTTGAGATTGTTGCGTGTAATAGCCAATATGGTGGCAATGTAGGTGTTAGCCGGCACGATAATTTCGTCGCCATCAGCCATCACCCCCATCTCCTTATAGGCGCGCAGTATGAGGTAAAGCGCATCAAGTCCGTTGGCCACCGCCACACAATGTTGTGTACCGATGTAGCGGGCATAGTCGTGTTCAAATTGTTTCGTTTCGTCGCCCTGCAAAAACCACCCCGAGTCAATCACGCGGGCCATGGCGGCCTTGTACTCATCGGCGTGTTCGTGGGTGATGCGCTGCAAGTCGTATAGTTTAATCATAATGTTTCAATATTGTTGAGCGAGAGTCTGAATGCTACAAAATCGTTGTAGTCGCGTATGTAATCCTCGCTTTTGTAAATGTCCGAAGCCAGCACCATGCACACCGCCCCCGACGAAAAGTCGGTGATGCTTCGCCACAATCCCGGGCGCACCAGCAGCCCTTGGTAGGGACGGTTGAGGAAAAACGACCGCTTGCATTGGCCGTCGTCGAGTGTGACAGTGAACGAACCAGATGCTGCCACTATAAATTGGCTCAGTGTGCGGTGGGCATGTGCACCACGTTCCTCGCCGCCCGGCACGTCGTAAAGGTAGTAAACCCTTTTCACGTCGAAAGGCAGCGTGTCGCCATTCTGCACCACGGTAAGGTTGCCTTTGCGGTCAGAATGGTGTCGGTTAAGTTCGACAATAGAGCAGTCGAATACACTATATTTCTCCATGTTGCTTCATTCGTTTGTAAGTGCCGTAATCCTCCACATAGTCGGCACGGTTGTAAGGCGTTGAGGCTATTTCGAGCGCCAACGAGTTGGTGGAGAAGTTTGTGAGCGTGCGCCAAAGTCCCTTTGGTATGTAAAGCCCGTAGTACGAGCGGTTAAGCGTAAAGGTGCGCTTGTTTGTGCCATCGTCCACAATCACGTCGAGGCTGCCCGAAATGGCTATGATAAGTTCCTCGGTAGTGTGGTAGGCATGTCCGCTGCGGTTTTCGCCCCCCGGCACATCGTATATCCAGTATACGCGTTCAAACTTGAAAGGCACCTGGTTATGTTGCTCTACAAACGACAAATTGCCGCGAGGGTCGTTGAAACGTGGCAACTCAATAAGCCGTGCATCGTCAATGGTCATATATGGTAGTTGTTGTCTGAAGTTTCGGTTTTAATAAGTGCGGGCTGAATCAATGACAGCTGCAAAAAACGCAAGCACTAATGGGGGCGACTCGTCCCGCGTCGGGAAAAATGCAATGTACATATATTAAATAAAGGTTTGCAGACAGCACTAATTACACTCCTGCCTGTGTGCCTTTGCCTAAAATCCCGATGACGCGAGACGAGGCTGCTGAAAAATTCTCCGACGCGAGACGCGTCGCCCCCATTAGAGGTAGTGTTTGATGTTTGAGCAATTCACGCAAGTTTGATTGCATTCGCCTTGCACGATGTTTCAGCCCGCGCGGGCTAAATCCGTAACTTGCGTTTTTAATTATCCAAACGTCCCGAGGCCGCAATCAGTGCGCGCACCTTGTCGTTAAAGCCCGTGGCCTGTATCAACTCCTCAAGCGTGAGGTGCATGCGGTATTGCCAGTATTGGTCGGGGTTGGCCGGCACATTTATTTGTTCCGTCTCGGGGTGCTTGCTGCGCAGCGTGGGTGATATGGCAAGCCAATCCTGCCACCCCAACAAGCAAAGCATTGAGGGCGATTGCAGGTGTAATTTTACCACCTCCTCGCACACCTCAGGCGTGGCTTCGGCGGGCGCCTCGCCATTGTGGTGCAGCGCTTCGTGCCAAAAGGCCTGTGACTGTTCGCCATTTTGCTGCCACCACAAGCGCAATGGCGGCATGTCGTGGGTGGCAATGGTGGCCACCGACAGATAAGGATTGTCGAGCGGATTGCCAAAACGCACACCATAAGCCTTGGGCATACGCTGGATTTCGAGCGACAGAATTTCGAGCCGTTCAAGCACACCCTTAACCGATGCCGGCACCATGCCAAGGTCCTCGGCACATGGCAACATGCCATTGCCGTTAAGCGGATAAAGTTGCAGCACCGGGTGCTGCGCGTCGGCACTCTGTGTGACTGCCGGCACCTTCTTCATGGCCTCGTCAGCCCAAAACTGGTTGTTGCGCTCGTAAAAGAAGTGGTCGTGCAGATGGTTGAAGGCCTGACAGTCGGCCTCGCTCAAAGCACCGAAAAGCCAAGTGCGCTGTGCTCCAACGCGTGGGTGGAACAGATGGGCGTGTGTGGCATCGCGTATGAACAACACCTCGCACACCACCTGCAACAAAGTATGGCGCGTTTTGCCCTCGGGCAGCAAGCGGCAGATGGCACGCTGGGAGCGGTATGCCTCCTTCAGCACATACCATTCGCCGTCCTTTGTAAAATAGTCGGCAGCCAGTTTGGCATTCTCTGTGTCGGTCATCAGCTTTTGCATGGTTTCGGCCGTCACACGTGGCACACACAAGGCTTGTACGTCGCCCCCAAAACCAAAGTCGTGAATTTCGGCCTCGGTATAGGGCAGGGCGGGGCGGAACTGCCCCAACAGTCCGTAAATATGTTGCGACGGCACCTCCCAAATGCGGAAAAAACCCAGCACGTGGTCAATGCGGTAAGCGTCAAAGTACTGCTCCATGTGCTTCAGTCTGCTTCGCCACCACTGGTAGCCGTCTTGCGCCATTACCTCCCAATTATAGGTGGGGAAGCCCCAGTTTTGCCCATGCACGGCAAAGTCATCGGGCGGTGCCCCCGCCTGTCCGTCAAAGTGAAACAAATGGCCGTCGGCCCATGCCGGCACACTGTCGCGGCTGATGCCAATGGGAATATCCCCCTTCAGTATCACCCCCAGTTCGCGTGCCGTGTTGTGGGCTCGTTGCATTTGCCGGTGCAGCAAATATTGCAGCCAGGCGTAGAACAGGCGGCTGTCGGCCACATCGGGGTGCTTGGCAGTGTAAGCCTCCAGTTCGCCGGCTTTGGGCGCATCGTCGGGCCATGAGCGAAAATCGGCCGTGTGGTAAGTGTCGCGCAGCGTGCAAAAAGTAGTGTAGGCAGGCAACCAATGTGCGTTGTCATCGCAAAACTTCTTGAAAGGCGCAGAGGCCATCACCTTTGCACCACCCTCTTTATATAAAGCGTGTGCAAAGTCCATTTTCAGCTTAAAAGCCCTCTCATAGTCCACCTCAGGCAGAGCGTTCAACTCCGTGCCAAGCGCACTATACACCTTGTAAGCCTTGCTCCCCCTCCACTCGCGCAGGTCGAGGTAGGCAGGGTGCAGGGCAAACACCGAAATGCCATTGTAGGGGTAAGAGTCGTGCCACGACCCCGTGCGTGTGGTATCGTTGATGGGCAGCAGCTGAATAGCCTTCATGCCCACATCGGCCCCCCAGCGTATCATGGTGTCAAGGTCGCCAAAGTCGCCAATGCCCATGCTCCCCTTGCTGCGCAGCGAGAACACCGGAATGACACACCCCGCTCCCCGCCATTGAGGCAAGCTCATGCGCGGCCTTTCGTCCTGACGCACAATCGAGGCATTGGGGCCGCATTGGGTGGGGCTGATGAGGCGGTTGCCGCCCTCCTCCCATTGTGCGTGTGCAGGGTCTTTGCCGTCCACCAATACATATTTATACTCCAAGCCTTGTTCAAAATCCTCACGTGTCAGCGGCAGTGCCCACTCGTAGGTGTCAGTGCGTTGCATGATGCGTGCCTGCTGTGGCTGCCATTCGCCCATGTTGGGTGTGTTGCCCACAACGGCCCACTTCATGCCATTGGCTGGTGGCAGCGTGTGCAGCAGCAACAGGCAAGGCGAGGTGAACAACTCAAGGTGCATCTTTTCGCCGCCGCGTGGCAACATCAAGCATTGCTCAAATGCCGCGCGGTGATAGTTCTGCCCCAAACACGTGTCGGCCCAGGCGTCGCAAAAGCACACCTCAGAGCGGTGATTGAATGCAAACAACCGCCAGGTGTTAGTCTCGACGCGCAGCAGTGTGCCGTCGTCAGCCACTATCTGGTAGGCATATCTGATGTGCTGGCTTTGATCAGCCACTTGCAGCGTGGCGGTCCAGTGCGTTTGGTCGTTGCTCTGCAATGCTACATATAATATGTCGCCACCATCAATCGAACAGGCCAGCTCGGGGTGCTCATTGTGGCGGGTGTGGTAGTCAATATGAAAAGTGAGAGTCTTCATGCTTCAAATTTAAGCGTTTAGTAATGGGGCGGTTCTAAAAAAATACTGATTACTCAGGTGGTAGAAAAGGGCCTTTTTGCTTGTGCCGCATTTGGCGGTAAACTTAACAAGAAAAAATGATATACACCCACCTTTTGCTGCAAAACATGTAAATTGGAGGGACAGGCAAAAAAATGAGTGCAAACGTTTGGCAGTAATATCAGATGATTGTATATTTGCATCAAATTCAATAAGACATAAAAACAGAGCGCTCATCAGGCAGCGCGCTGTATAAAGGCAGGAAATCAGCCTCTTGCAGAAAAATATACGGCTGTACCGGTTAGATTGGGATACTCATCAATAATTACTTGAAAACCGAGTCAACCAGTTATTCAATGGCGTGCCGATATGCGCTTGTCGTAGGGTCGGATTACAGAGATTGGCTGGAGCTCAAATCTTATTTCGCTCGGAGTTTCATCACATCACTGGTACAGCCTTTTTTTGTGCCCTGTCGTTTCGTATGTGCGTGACGATAGGGCAAAATGTGGCGTTTTCTTGCATCAAATATTGATTATGCAAAACGGTTTTATCAAAGTAGCGGCGGCCATTCCTTCGGTGAAGGTGGCCGATTGTTCTTTTAATATCCAACAGATTGAAAGCCTTATGGCATCGGCCGAGGGACAGGGTGTAGAGATATTGTGCCTGCCCGAGTTGGCCATCACAGCTTACACCTGCCAGGATTTGTTTCAGCAGCAGTTGCTGCTTGACGAGGCAGAAGCTTCACTGCTCAAACTGATGGAGTTCAGCCGTAACCTTAATGTTACGGCTTTGGTGGGCGTGCCAATAGCCTATAACAGCATGCTGTTTAATTGTGCTGCCGTCATACAACGGGGCAAAGTGTATGGTCTTGTGCCCAAAACGTATATACCCAATTACAAAGAATTTTACGAAAAGCGTTGGTTCACCTCAGCCCAAGTGCTGGCCAATGGTGTGGAATTGCGCTTTTGCGGTCAAACGGTACCCATGAGCAAGAACCTCGTGTTCTCCACCACACACTGCACTTTCGGTATTGAGATATGTGAAGACCTTTGGGCACCTGTGCCGCCCAGCAACCACTTGGCACTGGCCGGTGCCGACATCATATTCAATCTTAGCGCAAGCAACGAACTCATAGGCAAGGCGCAGTATCTGCGCAACCTTGTGCTCGGCCAGAGCGCCCGCCTGCTGGCTGGCTATGTGTATGCTGGCAGTGGTTATGGCGAAAGCACACAGGACCTCGTGTTCAGCGGTCGTGCCTTTATAGCCGAAAATGGCGCTTTGCTGGCACAGGCCGAACGTTTTGCCATGCGCGAACAGCTCATTTGCAGTGAAATTGACGTGGAGCGCCTGCGCGCCGAGCGTCGCACCAACACGACTTTTGCCAATGCCTTCGACAACGAACTGGTGCAGAGCTACCGCAATATAGAACTCGAACCCTATGCAAGCAATGTACCGTTTACACTGACACGTCCCATCGACGCCCACCCGTTTGTGCCCGAGGGCTACGAACTTGACGAGCGTTGTGAGGAAATTATCTGCATACAAAGCGAGGCGCTGGCACGTCGTATAGAGCACACCCGTGCCAAGACGGTGGTGATAGGCATTAGTGGCGGCCTCGACTCCACACTGGCTCTGCTGGTGGCAGTGCATGCTTTCGACCGTTTGGAGCGCGACCGCCGTGGCATAGTGGGTATCACCATGCCAGGGTTTGGCACAACCGACCGCACCTATACCAATGCCACAAACTTGATGAAGGAGCTCGGTGTGACCATTCGCGAGATAAGCATTGCACCCGCGGTGACACAACACTTCATGGATTTGGGACACGACATCAATGTGCACGACCTGACATACGAAAACTCGCAAGCGCGCGAACGTACGCAGATATTGATGGACGCTGCCGGACAGATGGGCGGCTTTGTGGTCGGTACGGGCGACTTGAGCGAACTGGCACTTGGGTGGGCCACCTACAATGGCGACCACATGAGCATGTATGGTGTGAATGCCTCCATACCCAAAACGCTCGTAAAGCACCTCGTGAGCTGGGCCGCACGCAACATGGCCGATGAGGCCAGCCGCACCACATTGCTCGACATAGTAGACACCCCCATCAGTCCCGAACTCATTCCGGCTGACGAGAACGGCAATATCAAACAGGTGACAGAGGACCTTGTCGGCCCTTACGAGCTGCACGACTTCTTCTTGTATTATGTGCTGCGTTTCGGTTTCCGTCCACAAAAGATATATTATCTTGCCTGTCGTGCATTTGACGGCACAGGCAATGGCACGGCGTACACCAATGAGGTTATTCTCAAATGGTTGCGCACCTTCTTCCGCCGATTCTTCACCCAGCAGTTCAAGCGTTCGTGCTTGCCCGATGGGCCTAAGGTTGGCAGCTGCTCGCTCAGTCCGCGTGGCGACTGGCGCATGCCTTCCGATGCCAGCTCGGACGCATGGCTTGCCGACCTCGAGACGGAAGACGAAAGTACACCGTCCGTTGTAGAACATGCGTAAAATAACTGAAGTTTCAGATTTGGCAAGTGCGGGCTGAAGGCCGTCCTTGTTAAATCCGAAACATGCGTAAATAATATCGAAGTATGAAAAGGTTGCTTATTCCATTGCTGCTCATGTTGATGGTGTTGCCTCTTCGGGCAGCAACGAAAGATGTGTTGTTTGCACGCATATTGCCCGACCGTAGCACCCTTTATGCCGGTGACAGCATGTTGGTGTCGGTGGTGCTGTATGCCACGGCGCCTATTGCCAAGGCCGAATGTATGAGCCAGTTTGTGGTGAAGGGTAAATGTGATGTACGCAAGCTTGACATAGACCGCAACGCCACGGCTGGACGTACGCGCGAGGGACGCCAGATGTATTACACCCTTGTGTGGAACCAATATGTGGTGGCACCGCAAAAGACGGGTACATATACTATACCCGTACAAAAGTTTAAGGCTACTTTGCAGCGTGTGGTGCGTATGCCCGACCTCTTTGACCAAATGATGGGGGCACAGCCCGAATATCAAAATGTCAAGGTGCAGGGAGAGTCCAAAACCTTTACGTTTGAGGTAAAGGAAAAGCCCCTGCGTTCTACACAGGACATGATGCGCACCTCAGGTGGTGTGTTGTGATGCGGTGTTCGCTTGCTCGCTGATCAACAGTTTGGTATTTGAAGAAACGCCCCCATTAGTGTTAGCGTTTAGTGCTTGAAGAAACGCTACCACTAATGGGGGCGACGCGTCTCGCGTCGGGATAGAAAAAGGGGTAGGAAATACGAACTCGCGTTAAAAGGAAGAAGCGACGCAGACAAACAGATGTGAAAAATATGGAGAGGAAGTCTATTTTATGAGATTTTTCAATCAACTTCACAAAGTTGTGGACCACAACCTTGTGAACTACTTCTTTTTACATTACCTTTGTAATCTAATTAAGTAAGGAGTAAAGATTATGGAGAAAGCTTTTGTATATGGTATGTCGGTCGGTGGTAATAACTTTACAGACCGAATTGAAGAAACCAAGCGTATCAAGCTTGACTTTGAAAATGGCGTTAATGTTATTCTTATATCTCCAAGACGCATGGGTAAGACTTCTCTTATAAAAAAGGTGATTTCCGAGATTGACAACCCTATGCTAAAAATCGTCTATATGGACATATATGACTGCAGAAGTGAATATGATTTCTATAACCGATTTGCTGAAACAATCATGAAGTCCACCGGCAACCATTTGGAGCAAGTAATGGAGAACATCAAGCGTTTTTTGGTCAGAATCTCGCCCAAAATTTCATTTAGCCCAGAACCTAACTCTGAGTTTTCTGTATCCTTGGGTATAACCCCCAAGGATTATTCTCCAGAGGAAATTTTGAATCTTCCAGAACGTATTGCCAAGGAACAGGGCGTTCGCCTTGTAGTATGTATTGACGAGTTTCAGCAGATAGGAGAGTTCACAGACTCGCTGACTATACAAAAACGTCTACGCGGTGTTTGGCAGCATCATCAAAATGTGTCATATTGCTTCTTTGGCAGTAAGAAGCATCTGATGGAAAATATTTTCCAAAGTCGTCGTATGCCTTTCTATCAGTTTGGGGAGATGTTGCATCTCAAGTGTATTCCTACGGAATATTGGGTCCCCTTCATCTGTTCTCGATTCGAGAAGTATGGCAAGAAGATAGCAGAAGAGTATGCTGGCAGAATATGCCAAGTGGTAAAGAATTACTCATCTTATGTGCAGCAACTTGCATGGAACGTTATGGCCGAAACAGGAAAAGAAGTAAACGAGGAGAGTTTTGAAGAAGGCTTGAAGGCTCTGTTGGAGCAAAACAGCAGTCTCTTCATACAACAGACAGAGGGGCTTACGACCTATCAGCTCAACTTCATTCGTCTTTTGTGCAAAGACATACATTCAGGATTTACAACTCAAGCGGTTTCTGAAATATACCCTCTTGGCAGTAAGTCAAATATAGACCGTATAAGGAAAAGTTTGGTTGACAAAGAGATTATCACCGTTGAAAAAGATGGTATATTCCTTGCTGATAGTGTATTTGAACTTTGGTTTAAAAGAGAAATGATGTAGTCTATAGCCGACACTGAGGTTTGCCATTCACTAGTTAAATAAATATCATTAATCAGTTTATTAGCCAATAGACAAGAAATATGAACGAGTATAAAACAATAGACTCTCTTTTTAAGAAATTCGCTAATCCAATAAAAGAGGATTACGAAGCATTGGCGGTTAGCCTGATGAAAAACTTTTCCATTGCCAAATGTGAAAAAGATAGTGAAGGAGTCAGAAACGTGAAGTACCGAATAGCTGATTTGGAAATATATCTATATTCAACAGACGATACTGAAGACGTAGCAACTTTGAGTAGAAATTGCATTGAAGGGCAATGGTTCTTTCATCGATTTGGAGTAGATATCGCATTTCGCACTTTACGTGGAGATAGCAATGAACTGATACGGTTTGGCGGTGTGCTGATTCGTGGATTGGAGAAGTACGAAAACGGAAAGCATGTCGGCAATATATCAGGTAGCCAAAGATGTTTGTTTGACATGTTTAATGCGTCAGATGATATGCCTAAACTTATTGAAGACAAACCTTTGGATCATATCGAGATATTCAATACTTATAGAGTAGAGAGTCAACCTCTACCTTATCGTTATTTCAAAGGCGGTGTTGATTGGCAAATGAAAAGAAAATATGTTTTTCAGACCCAGAAGACAACCAATGGGACGACCGAATATCACATATGGCACGATTATAAGGATTTGCCAAAGAATATGTATGAAAACACTCCTAAAGATTTTGATGTAATAAAGAAAATATATCCAAGATAAATCATGATTACTGATGATCAAACAAACAAAGTATACTTTTCTGAATATCTGAGGGCTTACAAATGTTGGAAAAGCATCAAAGAAGCGTTGCTTGAACATGAAATAAACTTCGAAATGCTGCCCGGTACAAAAGATATATGGGTGAGAGACTTCATGCCGATTCAAAAGGATGTAAAATCTTTCATCGGGTATGAGTATAATCCAGATTATCTCAAAGAAGAACAACAGTACATCACACATGATGTGCAATATTGCTTTGAATTCACGCACAACAATCTAATGATAATGGACGTCATCGTAGATGGCGGCAATGTGATAAAGTGTAATGACAAAGTAATCATGACAGACAAGGTATTTGTCGAGAACAAGGAGAAAAACCGTGAGTTCTTAAAGACGATTCTCGAAGAATGTTTTGGCTGTGAAGTTGTTTTCATTCCATGGGACAAGGCTGAGAAATGCGGACATTCAGATGGAATGGTACGCTACGTTGAACCAGGGCATATTGTAATAAACAATTATGCAGATATAGATGAGCAACTTCGCGAAGATTTATTGAAGGTTTTGCGTCCATACTTTCCGAAAATAAGTGAGTTACAATATGGCAAGTATGCGCGAATGAATAGTTGGGCGCATATCAATTTTCTTCGTGTTGGCAATTTCTTGCTTGTACCGCAAATAGGTATTGCCAGTGATATCGTCGCTATTGAACAATTGAAGGAGATATATCGAGACTGTGAAGTCGTGCCTTGTGAAGCAAAAGGCATTGTTGCTAAAGGTGGTGCTTTCAATTGTGTATCATGGAATATAAAAGAATAGCTTAGGTATATAAAAAGGATATAAAAGGTTATGAAGCCCAGTTTGAAACAACAACCAACAATTCCTTCCAACTCATCGTAATCAATCATATTTTGTTCCTCCTATAATATTATCTCGAACTCGCGTTACTAAATAATAGCAGTCTCTTTTCCCGCGGGACGAGACGCCTGAAAAAATCCCGACGCGGGACGCGTCGCCCCCATTAGTGTTAGCGTTTTGTGTTAGCGCTTAGTGCTTGAAGAAACGCTACCACTAATGGGGGCGACGCGTCTCGCGTCGGGATAGAAAAAGGGGAAAGAAATACGAACTCTACTAAATAATAGCAGCCTCTTTTCCCGCGGGACGAGGCTGCTTAAAAATTCCGACGCGGGACGCGTCGCCCCCATTAGAGATCGCGTTTTGTGTTAGCGTTTTGTGTTAGCGCTTAGTGTTAGCGTTTGGCGCTTGAGCCCGTTCGTATTTTACTCCTCTCCTTCCACTGCGCAACCATCAAAGCCCATTTCCTTGGCCCGTTCTGGTCCGAAAGTGAAGTAAGTGGCATCAGCCTCGTCACAAATTTCGCCCTTGGCATTTTCAAGAGTAAGATGTATGGTGACAATATTGCGGCGTTGTGCGCTGATGTGCCCCTTGATGGTAATAAGCGGTTCGGTGGTCATGACCGGTTGGCGATACTTAACGTCGAGCCGTGTGGTCATGCCCGCTGTTTGCAACTCGCGGTTGACCACCCAGCCGGCCACCTCGTCCATCAGCATGGCAATCACACCACCATGCAATGTGTCGACCCAACCCTGGTAGTTCTCGCTCGGGCTCCATTTTGTCAGAACCTCGTCGCCTTCCTCCCAAAATTGTAAATGCAGACCGATGGGATTGTCAGGACTGCAGCAAATGCACTTGTAACCTTTTTTACCCAAATAGGGATTGATAATCTTTTTCATAAGGCGTGAATGTTGAACGTTGTTTCTGTATGCAAATGTACAAAAAAGTAGCATACAAATGTATGACATCTCATTTACGATGCACGCGTAATGCCGCCCCATTTTGCTCTCTATATCGTTTTAATGCAAAATGTCTGCACTCTGCACTTTTTATATGCACTGCGCTGATATTCAAGCGTTTCAAGCGTGTAGACAATTCTAAAATTTATCTGCACGCTGTCTGCACTCAACTACACTCGTGTCTGCACCATCTGCACTTATTTGCACTTGTCTGCACTATTTACTTTGCTTGCACTTATCAGCATAGGTGCAAGTGTACACGTGTAGTGCCGACTACACATCGCGGCATAGGGGGCGCGTATTTCCGGTTGCTCCGATAGAAAAAACGTCCTCACTATGCCGTAGCGAGCGGTTGGCACGACCGTTTTTGCGCAGGCATTTGGTCTGCCGTATTCGCTTGTTAGTGTAGACAAGTGCATACAGGTGTGTAGGTGGTTTTTACCTTTGTCTACACTGTATAATATGTTGATATTCATATAGTTTCGTGGCAAAAGTGCAGAGTGCAGACACTTTGTGCATTTACATCTTATGGTAGTGTGTCTGCACTTGTTGTAAAACCTTGTGAGGTCCCATCGGTTGGTTACGCAATCGTAGATTGTGCAATTAGAAAAATCAAATATTAGTTTGCAAATTGTGCAAGTGTTGTGGTCTGACAATTTGCTCCTTGTGCAAATAAAACAATGACATTCGTTTGCAATTTGCACAATAGGCGCAAAAATCATTTTGTAATTGTTGCATAATTACAAGTTATTATATTAACTTTGCACCCATATATAACAACTCAGAACAGAATAATGAAGAAAAACATCTTCCTCCTTTTGGTAGCAATCTTAACCATTGCGTCATGCAAGACCAAAGAGAAAATCATCTACTTTCAAGACATTACTCCCGACAGCGTTGCCACAACAGTCATTCCCACCCAGCAGAGTGTGCTGAAACTCGTGCCGGGCGATAAGATAGGTATAACCGTGACCAGTGCTGCCACCCCCGAGTTGGCAGTACGTTACAACTTGTCGACAGGTTCGTCATATTCGAGCACCTCAAACGCCGACAACATGCGTTACACGATAGACGAGAATGGCAATGTTGATGTGCCGGGCATAGGTCGTGTGCAAGTGGGAGGTCTCACTCGCGCTGAGGCAGCATCACGCATTCAGGCCAAGTTCCGTGATGGCGTGTTGAACGACGCTGTTGTAACGGTGGCTGCCTACAATCAGTATATTACGGTGTTGGGCGAAGTGGCCCGTCCTGGATTGCAGGAAATCACGCGTGACAAGATGACCATACTCGAGGCCATAGGTCGTGCGGGCGACTTGACCATTACTGGCCGTCGCGATTGCATCAGGGTGCTCCGTCAGGAGGGCAGCGTAACAAAGACTTATTTTGTAGACCTTCGCTCAAAGGACTTGTTTAATTCGCCAGTGTTCAACTTGCAGCAGAATGATGTGGTGTATGTTGAGCCTAACAAGGTGCGTATGGGTCAGTCTACCAACAACGACAACTCGGTGCGCAACATTTCGACCTGGTTGTCTGTAACGTCTGTACTCACGAGTATAGCCATCCTTATTTTTAGATAATGCATAAGCATTCTTGCAACGTGTTTTGCAAGATGTATAATTGTTATAATGATTATTGCGGGCGAAATTAAGGTCTTATGTAGGGCCTTGATCTTGTCCGCATTTTGTGTGTTCATGCTCCAAACGCTACCTCTAATGGGGGCGACGCGTCTCGTGTCGGGATAGAGAAAGGGAAGGAAAATACAAACTCCACTAAACAATAGCAGAATCTTTTTCGCGAGACGAGGCTACAGAAAAACCGACGCGGGACGCGTCGCCCCCATTAGAGTTAGCGTTTGGTGTTTGAACCCCGAGACAGGCTGCACCTCGGCAATAAAAATGAAAGTCTTGGGCCTTTCATTTTGTATTGCGCTCGGTTTGCACTATCTTTGAATAAGATAGGCTGCGGCTCGGAAGTGCAAATCAAAAAACGTGCTTTTCGCTTTGCACTTCGCTCACCTTGCACTATCTTTGCAAAAGATAGATGGCACCTTGGCATAACGTACAAGCAATCTTGACGTTCTGCGCTCGGTTTGCACTGTCATTGACTTTAGATTTGCAATGATGCGCTGCCATGGCGTATTTCATTTGTTATAACCTTATCCCTCACTACATGAAAGGAATAGTATTAGCTGGTGGTAGCGGCACACGTCTCTATCCCATTACAAAAGGCATAAGCAAGCAACTTATTCCCATATTCGACAAACCGATGGTGTATTACCCTATATCGGTGTTGATGCTTGCAGGCATACGCGACATACTGATTATTTCAACGCCACAGGATATGCCGAGCTTCCAACGCTTGCTGGGAGATGGCAGTGAATTTGGCGTACACTTTGAATATGCCGTGCAGCCCTCGCCCGATGGTTTGGCACAGGCCTTTATTATTGGCGAGGAATTTATTGGCAACGATAGCGTGTGCCTTGTGCTTGGCGACAATATATTTCATGGCAGTAATTTTTCGAGTATGCTGCGTGAAGCTGTGTCAAAGGCTGAGAACGAAGGACTCGCTTCGGTGTTTGGCTATCGCGTGAACGACCCGGAACGCTATGGCGTGGTAGAGTTTAACAACGATGGACAGGCAGTGAGCATTGAGGAAAAACCTGCACAGCCTAAGTCGAACTATGCCGTGGTGGGCTTGTACTTCTATCCCAACGAGGTGGTGAAGGTGGCCAAGCAAATTAAACCGTCGGCACGTGGCGAACTGGAAATTACGACCGTTAATCAGCATTTTCTTGAGAACAAAAAGCTCATGGTGCAAACTTTGGGCATCGGTTTTGCCTGGCTCGACACCGGGACGCACGACAGTTTGAGCGAGGCTTCTACGTTTATTGAAGTGATAGAAAAGCGTACCGGTTTGAAAGTGGCTTGTCTTGAGGGCATCGGGTTGGCCCATGGGTGGGTGACGGCTGAGCAGGTACGGCAACAGGCTTTGCCAATGGCTAAAAACCAATATGGCCAATATCTGTTGAAGCTGGCCGATGAGTATGCCAGCCAAGGGGCTTAGCCGCTGATGGGCTGGATTTGGCAGGGGCACGCGTATCCTGGCCTGTTTAGTTTTCAAAGCAATCCTTACACTTTAATTAGAACCACCTTATAACCTTACTCCAAAAATCTCACATGATAATAGCTGTAGACTTTGATGGCACGATAGTGGAGCACAAATATCCGGCCATCGGAAAGGAAATACCATTTGCCACCGCCAGTTTGCGCCAGTTGATGCAGGACGGCCACAAACTCATATTATGGAGTGTGCGCGAGGGACAATTGCTTGATGACGCCGTGAAATGGTGCGAAGAACGTGGCGTGCGTTTCTATGCTGTAAATTCAGATATTGACGAGGACGCCTCAGACCACCAGGGTACGGCACACTTTAGTCGTAAAATTAAGGCCGATGTGTTCATCGACGACCGTAATTGTGGCGGACTGCCCGATTGGGGCACAATCTATCAGATGGTGACAAAGCATATGACCTATGCGCAGTATGTTGAAAGGTTGACAAATGCCAACCAAGAGCCAAAGAAAAAGGCTTGGTGGAAATTCTGACATGTCGTACCGCATGGGCTGTTGTCGGCTATTCTGACATAGCAAGGAAAATACAAATAACGAAAATCACATATAAGCATGAAGCTACCAAACGCTCACCAAATGAGGGAGTTGGACAATTATACGATCCAAAAACGTGACATGAAGTCTGTTGACCTGATGGAGGAGGCTGCAAAGGCTGTGGCAGACTTTATACAGAATGAATACACCGACCACGAAAAGCCTATTGTCGTATTTTCTGGTCCGGGCAACAATGGTGGCGATGGTTTGGCTATGGCCCGTATGCTGAGCAAACGTGGCTATAAGCGCATACAGGCTTTTTTGTTTAATACCAACAATTCGCTGAGCGAGGACTGCAAGGTGAATGCCGAAAGGTTGAGCCAAGAATGTCCTGAAGTGGATTTCATTGAAATACAACAGCAGTTTGAAGCACCCGAACTGAGCACCGACACCTTGATAGTTGATGCCTTGTTTGGCACAGGGCTGAACAAGCCCCTTGGGGGCGGATATGCCGCTTTAGTAAAGTTTATCAATGCGGCACAAGTCGATGTGGTGAGCATTGATATGCCTTCGGGACTGATGTGTGAGGATAATACTTACAATTCGCCTTCGGCCATTGTGCGGGCTACCCATACATTGACCATCGGGCTGCCCAAACTGGCGCTCATATTGGCCGACAACCAGATTTATGCAGGACAAACGCATGTGCTGTCGATAGGGTTGTGCCTTGACAAGCTTGACGAGATGTGCATTCCGTATCAAATAACGGAACGTGCCGATGTGGCAGCTTTGGTAAAGGCACGTCCTGCCTTTGGTCATAAGGGCACATTTGGCAATGCGCTGCTCGTGGCTGGCAAGTATGGCATGGCTGGGGCCGCTGTGTTGGCTGCAAGGGCCTGTCTGAAGTCGGGCGTAGGCAAGGTGACGGTGCACACCCCGTTGAAAAATAATGACATCTTGCAAATAGCTGTGCCTGAGGCTGTGCTCGACCATGATGAGGACGAACGCATTTTTACCAATCCCGTCAGAACCGACTCTTACCAGGCTTTGGCCATTGGCCCTGGCATTGGAACAGACAAACGTACGGCACTGGCCTTCATAGAACAAACGAGCCATACGGACATACCCTTGGTGATAGACGCTGATGGCATCAACATATTGGGCAGCCACAAAGGGTGGATACCGCAAATTCCGGCAAATGCCATCTTTACGCCGCATCCTAAGGAGATGCAGCACCTTGGTATATGCAATACGGATTCATACAGCACTTTGCTCGAGGCTGTGAACATGGCCAAGCAGCACAAATTCTTTATTTGTTTGAAGGGGCATTATACGGCAGTATGTACTCCTGATGGACAGGTGTGCTTTAACCCAACAGGCAATTCGGGCATGGCTACGGCTGGTAGCGGTGATGTGCTGACGGGCATTATTTTGGCCCTGCTGGCACAGCAATATACGCCAGAGGAAGCCTGTAAATTGGGCGTTTACTGGCACGGACTGGCTGGCGACATGGCGGCTGCCGACATGGGAGAACATGGCGTGACGGCCTCGGACATCATAAATTACTTGCCAAAGGCTTTGCTCAGTATAAAGGCTGAGGCATGAACGGCAGGTGTGTGAAACTTGAAATTTTTGTACGATGAAGATGAAACGCTTTACAATAATAACCGCTGCTGCGGCTCTGCTTTCATTGGGCGCAAAGGCTCAAACCGAAGTGACTGCTTATACGCCGGGGTTGACCGAAGACGGCATTACATATTTTTTGCCTGCAACAAGTTTGCGCGTTGTGCTGACTGCTACCAAAACGCATCATACGCCAGGCGAGTTCTGTGAGTATGCAGAGCGCTACTTGCGCTTGAAAGATGTGCCGCAGACTGCATATGACACGTGGACTATTGACGATGTGAAAATTGTGCCTTATGGCGTAGCCGACAAGTCGAAGGCTTATAGCATCAAGTTCAAACAGAAAACTTCTGCCCCGTATGTGTCGCTGACTAACGACGGGCGCTTGCTGTCGGTTAATGCCAAAAGCAGTGTGAACGATGAGCAACTGCCTGTGGCGTCGGTAACGAAAGTGCAGCAAAAGACGGTGAATGGTGCTGATTTCAAGACAGAAGAGATACTCTCGGCTGGCAGTACTGCTAAAATGGCAGAACTGGCTGCAAACGAAATATATGACATTCGCGAAAACCGTGGTTTGTTGACAAAGGGACAGGCCGACTTTATGCCTAAGGACGGTGAGCAACTCAAGTTGATGCTCGCTAATCTGGACACGCAGGAAGATGGGTTGATGCAGTTGTTCCGTGGCTCGGCAAGCAGTGAAACACACGTTGTGGTGTTTGATGTGACACCAACGCAGGATATTGATCGCCAAGTGGTGTTCAACTTTTCAAAATATTTGGGCGTGGTTGACGCTGACGACCCTGCTGGCACACCTGTATATATAAGCGTAAAAGACCAAAAAAGCTTGCCTGAGGTAGTTGCGGCTGAGGCAAATGGCAAGGCAAAGAAAGAGGTGGCCGACCTGAGGTATGCCACACCGGGCAGAGCTTTGGTAAAGGTGTTCTCGGCCGATAAGGAATTTGTTTCGCAATCGGTGCCAATGGCGCAATTCGGACGCGTAGAACATTTGGGCGGCGAACTGTTTAACAAAAAGACAACGACCCATGTGCAGCTTTCTCCTGTGACAGGCGGCATCGTAAAGATTGAGGCTGAAAGGCCTGAGTAATATGCCGACGGACAATGGAAAGGCGTAAAGAAGAATCTATTGAAAAAGTGCTTTTGCGCTTCTTGCGTCAGTCGCAACTTGAAACACCGCTTAACGAGCACCGCTTGATAGCGGCATGGGGCGAGGTGGCCGGAGTCGCGGCAGAACGGTTGACGGAGAGCTTGAGGGTGTACAACCAAACGTTGTATGTAAAACTGCGTTCGGCTATGTTGCGCAACGAGTTGTCGATGAAGCGCAGCGACCTTGTCAAGAAACTCAATGCCAAAGTCGGCGTTAATGTGATTGTTGACATCGCATTTTCGTGAGGAATGTATGACTGGCTTGAAGATAAGCCAAGTAATACCAATAGTTGCTGTCCGGTAACCCCAAATTGCAGATATATGCGTTTTGGGGCTACCGGACAGTAATAGTTTGAATTAAATGGAGGTGTTTGTGAGAATGATTCATATAATGTTTGGTACCAATTTGGTTGCCAAATAGAAAGGAAGTTCTTAACTTTGCGCCATAACCAATAAACCATATTGTTATGACGATAGTTAGTGCAAGAGATTTTAGAGCCAACCAAGGGAAATATTTCTCGATGGTAAATTCGGGCGAACATGTAATATTGAAATCACGTGAGGGGAACTTTCGCTTAGTTCCTGTGTCTTCTTCTGATTTTATTTCGGACGAAACACAGAAAATAACAGCTGATTTAAGGGGTGCTCTTCGTGAACTTAAAGAGGTTATTGCCGGAAAGAAAAAGCTTAATACACTTGATAGCCTGATTGATGAATTATAGTATAACCACTTCAAGCTACTTTGATGTGGCTGCAAAAAGGTTAGCCAAAAAGTATCCGAGTTTCAAGGAAGACTTGAAGACCTTTCGTAAAGAACTATTGGATAATCCGCTGCAAGGAGTTGAATTGTCTCCGGGCATTCGTAAAATACGAATGGCTGTCAAATCAAAAGGTAAGGGAAAATCGGGAGGGGCAAGGATTATCACCTATAATTTTATTGCCCATGAGGTTGATGGTGTAATTGTCCTGCTTCTTATCTATGATAAGGCTGAAGCCTCTTCTGTAAAAAACGATGTTCTCAAACAAATTATCATGGAAGAGGGTTATCCTATTTAATATGAATGCTGTCCGGTACAACTAATAGCAAAGGCATAAATATGCGCTTTGTGGTTGTACCGGACAGCTGTATAATCTTATCCTCTTTTTACTACACCTGGCTTACTTCGCCATTTGTTACATTGAACAGTTTATAGTCGTGCTGTGTGGCGGCAAGTATGCGGTCGAGGTGTTCGCGGCGGGTGTCTGTAATGAATATCTGTCCAAAGTTTTGGTTGCTGACATAAGAAATGATGCGTTCCACGCGGTTGGCATCGAGTTTGTCGAAGATGTCGTCAAGCAATAATAATGGAACGCGGCGCTCGCCTTTGTTCTTTAGAAAGATGAATTGTGCCAGTTTCATGGCAATGAAGAACGTCTTTTGTTGGCCTTGCGAAGCCTCACGCTTGACTCCGAAGCCGTTGAGTGTAAGTTCGAGTTCGTCCTTGTGCATGCCGTGCAGTGAATAGCCCACGATGCGTTCCTTGGCACGCCAGTCGTGCAGTTGCGGACGTAGTTCGCCACGGTCGCCATGGCTGGTGTATGTTATGCCGGCATGTTCGTTGCTGTTGCCCGAAAGTTGCGTGTACAAGTCGGTGAAGATGGGCAGAAAATCTGTGATGAATTGTTTGCGCTGCTCATAGATAACTTGTCCGCTCATAGACATCATATCCTCCAGCACGTCCAAAACCGAGCTGTCGGGCTCAGCCTCTTGTTTGAGCAAGGCGTTGCGTTGTTTCAGCGCCTTGTCATAACGAATGAGAGCGTCGAGGTAGGGGGCACTGTACTGCATGATGACCATGTCCATAAAGCGCCGCCGCTCTTCGCTGCCGCCTAAAATCAATGCCGAATCGGCAGGGGCAATGATGACGAGCGGTATGTGGCCAACGTGCTCGGAGATGCGTTTGACGTCCTTGCTGTCAACCTTGAGCCTTTTGCGTGCCCCCCGCTTGAGTGAACAGCACACACGCTTGTGGCTGTCTATATCGTCGGTGTAGTCGCCCTCTAATATGAAATAGTCTGTGTCGTGGTTGACATTGAGAGCGTCCTGTGCACTGGCAAAGCCTCGGCAAAACGACAGGTAGTATATGGCATCGAGCACATTCGACTTGCCCATGCCGTTTGCGCCCACCAAACAGTTGATGTTGGGTGAAAACTCAAGGCTGGCTACGCCGATGTTGCGGTAGTTGGTTATGGTGAGATGGTTTAATATCATGTGTATGCTAAATAATAGCGTTAAGACAACGCGCAGGCGGAATTAGTAAAGAACTTGTTAACCAGTTAACCTGCTAACCCTTTAACCCGTAAACCCATTAACCAGGAATTCCGCCGGCGGCTTAAGACAATGCAAAGTTACACCATGATGAGTCAAAAACAAAGCAAACGGCAGCTTAAAGCGCGCTGTGTGCTGTCAAAATAATCCTTTTTATCAATGTACGTGCTTGCGTGAGGTAAAAAAAAGTAGTGGTTTATTTCAGTACATGGGTGGAAAGTTGTAAATTTGCGCTGCATTTGTCAACCCGTTGATGCTTAAAGGGTTATGAGTGCCAAAGCAATCTGTAAATAAAGAAAAAACATATTATGAGCAATCAGAAGAACAACCAGACACTCGATGTGAACGAATCTTTGGCCAAGACCGAAGCCTTTTTCATCAAGTACAAAAAGCAAGTAATCACGGCCGTTGTAGTGGTCTTAGTCATTGCAGGTGGTATTCCTGCCTACATCTTTGGCTATTCAAAACCTCGTGAGGAAAAAGCACAGGAGTGCCTTGGTATCGTAATGCAAAAATATCTGATGAGTCAGGATTACGAGCACGCTTTGAAAGGCGAAGGCAAGACGCTCGGTTTGACTAAAATCGCTGACAAGTACAGCTCAACCAATGCAGGCAACATTGCCAAGTATGAGGCTGGTATCTGCAATATTCAGTTGGGCAAGACCAAGGAGGCTATCAAATATTTGGAAGCCTTTGACGTAAAGGGTGACAAGACCGTATCGGCACAAGCACTTTATGCCCTTGCTAATGCTTATGCAACAGACAAGCAACTTGACAAGGCTGTTGAGACCTTTAAGAAGGCAGCTGATGCTACAGATGTGCCTGCGCTCAGCTCACAGGCCTTGTTTGATGCGGCACTTGTTCTTGAAAGCCAGAACAAGAAGGACGATGCTTTGAAATTGTATCAAGACATAAAGAGCAAGTATCCTTCAGCACCGATTTGCAGCCGTCAACAACAAAATGGTGTGGTGCTTGATGCTGTAATTGATAAGTACATTGAAAGACTTTCAAAGTAACCTTGTATTCGGTAACTGATACAATTTGTAATTTACAATAATGCGGTGGCTGCGCCTTGCAAGTGAGTAGGTCTTAATAAACTGATAAGAACTCTGCAAGCCGCAGCCACTTTTTTTTTGCACACATATAACACATATATATAAAATGTCATCTTCTAATTATTCATATACAGCCGACCAAACCATACCCGTGCCCGATGCCAGCGAAATGCGTTTTGGCATAATCACCACAGAGTGGAATAATCACATAACCGACAAATTGCTTTATGGGGCGGTTAGTGAACTCAAAAAGAATGGTGTGGCCGAAGGCAATATAAAGGTAGAACGTGTGCCGGGCAGTTTTGAACTGATATATGCTGCATCACAACTGGCAAAGTTCGGTCATGTGAATGGTATCATAATCCTTGGTTGCGTAATACGTGGCGATACACCGCACTTTGATTATATTTGCCAAGGTGTGACGCAAGGCGTGGCAGAATTGAACACCAAAGGCGATATTCCGGTGATTTTCGGATTGCTCACAGTTAACAATCATGAGCAAGCTGAGGAGCGTTCGGGGGGCAGATTAGGCAATAAAGGCGAAGAATTTGCACTAACTGCAATAAAAATGGTCGATTATGCTTGGAAGTTACAAAAATAGTTCGTATCTTTGCATCGCAATTAAGAAATAAGGGCAAATACCAGAGTGGCCAAATGGGGCAGACTGTAAATCTGCTGGCTTACGCCTTCGGTGGTTCGAATCCATCTTTGCCCACGCAACGGCGCAGCTTTCACATCGAAAGTTGCGCCGTTGAGTTTTAATAAGTAAGGTGTAGCAGATAGGCGAGATGTTGCAGGGTGGGAGAGGGTAAATCAACTCCCGATATTTGCAATAAACATGGAAATATGCCGTTATCATATTTATATGGCTTCAAACAAACAATACAACAAGATATTAAATAGCGTATGGCTGCTGTTGCTGTTTGCAATGGCGGCCACTAACGTATATGCTCAAAGGCGCACACGCGTGTTCGGTGTAATAAAAGATGACCAAGGGGCACCAATCGAATTGGCTTCGGTAAGGGCTGTGGGACAGAATGCGCTGACATTTACCAATTTGAAGGGCGAGTACAACTTGTGGTGTGCGTCAGAAGATAGTGTGCGCATAGTTTATTCAATGATAGGTTATGAAACACGCAAACGTTTGTTGCGTTCGCCGGGCGACTCTGTGCGTCTTGATGTCATGTTGCCACCTTTCGACTCGAACAACACACTCGGCACGGCTGTGGTGACGGGACAGGGGAGACAAACAACTACTACGCAGCGTATTACACAGCCTGATACCAAACTTACTCCGTCAACCACAGGCAATGGGGTGGAGGAGATAATTGCCACGCAGGCCGGTGTGAGCACACACAACGAATTGTCGTCGCAGTATAATGTGCGTGGTGGTTCGTTTGACGAAAACTGCGTTTACCTTAATGGTATCGAGGTGTACCGCCCCATGCTGGTGCGTTCGGGGCAGCAGGAGGGGCTTTCTATCATCAATTCGGATATGGTGGAGAGTATCGGTTTTTCGTCGGGCGGCTTTGAGGCACGTTATGGTGACAAAATGTCGTCAGTGCTCGATATTACGTACAAGCACCCAGAGAATTTTGAGGCAACTGCACAGGCGTCAATGCTTGGTGCTGGCGCGTATGTGGGTTGGGGTAACAAAAAGGTGAGCTTGATGTCGTCGGTGCGTTACAAAACCACGCGATACCTGTTGGGGTCGACAGATACCAATGGTGAGTACCGCCCGAACTTTCTCGACTATCAGGCATTCTTTTCGTGGCGTCCCAATCGTCGGTGGTCATTTGATGTGTTGGGTAATATATCAGACAACCATTACAACTTTGTGCCGCACAACCGCGAAACGAAGTTTGGTACAATCAGCGAGGCTAAAACCTTTCTTGTGTATTTCGACGGTCAGGAAAAGGACTTTTTCAAAACCATGTTTGGAGCAGCAACTCTCACGCGCCATTTTAATCCAGATACCTATTTGGCCTTGCAGTTCTCAACTTATGCCACACAAGAGCATGAAACTTACGACATACAGGGGCAATATTGGCTGAATGAGGCCACGACAGCCGAGCAGTTGGGTGTCGGCACCTATTTGGAACACGCACGTAACCGCTTGAGGGCGCGTGTGATGAACACGGGGCTGCGTTTCCGTACCAAGTTGACCGGTCATACGCTGCAAGCAGGCTTTAACTGGACACGCGAGACTATTCATGACAATTCGCGTGAGTGGGAAATGCGCGATTCGATGGGCTATTCATTGCCATATAATCCAACAGCGTTGAACCTCATTTACAGTTTGCGATCGAAATCAGACATTACAACTTCGCGTATATCGCTTTTCGCACAGGACACTTGGCGCATACGTGCAAGGATGGGCTTGTTCAACCTTACGTATGGTGTACGTCTGAGTCATTGGGACTGGAATAAAGAAACGATAGTGTCGCCGCGTGTGTCGATGGGGCTGTTGCCATCATTCTCCGACCATTGGACCTTCCGCTTTGCCACGGGCTTTTATTACCAGGCACCTTTTTACAAGGAGTTGAAGGATACAACGTTGACAAATGGCATTGCTACGGTTCATCTCAACCGTGACATCAAGTCGCAGCGTTCTATACATTTTGTGTTTGGTGCCGACTATTTGTTCAAGGTAGCCGGACGTCCGTTCAAGTTTACGGCTGAGGCTTATTACAAAGCCCTTTCGCACTTGATACCATACACGGTAGATAATGTGCGTGTGGTATATTATGGCCGTAATGAGTCGAGTGGTTATGCAGCAGGTGTTGACTTTAAGTTGTATGGCGAGTTTGTGCCCGGTACAGATTCGTGGCTTACTTTCTCGCTGATGCGTACCAAAGAAAAAATAGACGGCCTATCTATTCCGCGTCCCACAGACCAAAGGTATAACGTGTCGTTGTTCTTTACCGATTATTTCCCGGGAACTACGCGTTGGCGTTTCACGCTTAAAGCCGCTTTTGCCGATGGTTTGCCGTTTGGGCCTCCACGCAGTGACAAGTCGAAGCAAACGCTTCGTGCTCCTGCCTACAAACGTGTGGATATTGGCATGAGCTATCGTTTGTTGAACAATAGTGATCGTCACATACAGCGTGGCATGGGACGTCTGTTCAAAAACATCTGGCTCGGGTTGGATTGCTTCAACCTTTTGGGCATAGATAACGTCAATTCATACTATTGGGTGACAGATATTACTAACACCCAATATGCTGTGCCGAACTACTTGACTGGTCGCCAGATTAACGCGCGCTTATCGTTCGACTTTTGATATGAGACTGCCAAAATACAACACGAACGTTGGGGCTTATGAAAGAAATGCTAACAAATTGGGCCGCTTAAAATCAAAATTGCGCTCCTAATGTAGCAAAAAGTAAGTAATAGCGTAAATTTGTTTAGTGTTTACTTGGCTATGTAAAAATAAGGGGCTACTTTTGCACCGTTATCCTAAATACAATCTTTTTACCTTAAAGAACTAATACCTATCAAAAACATTCAAAAGCGACTCGTTGCGAAACGAGTCGCTTTGTTCGTAATAGGGGGGGGTAAGAGCTAAACGGGGCAACTCTTTAACCGATATAAACTGATTGTCCGGCTTGTCGAGATGCAATCATTTGCCGTACACCGTCAACAAAATCTCCGACAGCACGTTGATAATACTCGACAGACAACAATAAAAAACGCTCCGCATGTGGCATCTATCTTGATGCACGTGCGGAGCTGTTGTGATTAGTACAGCCAAGCGCGGACGCTTGCAGTTATTTCAACCTTAATATGATGTTATTTTTTCGTGTTGCTCTTGTCCTTGTGGACGGCCTTTGTGTCAGCCAATTCAACAGCAAATGAACGGTTGAGTCCGGTCTGAGTTTTGGCACGAATCCAAAGCACGCGGTCGCTGCTCATGTTTGCTTGCTTGGTTACCTCGTCAAAGTCGTCGGTAGTACGCATCTCACGATCATTAACCTTTGTGATTATCAAGCCCTTTGTCAATCCGGCCTCTTTCATCTTGCCTTCGCGAATAGCTGTGATCATCAAGCCATAAGGCATGTTGAGTTCGCTCTTTTCACTGTCGGTAAGCGGACGCAAGCCCACACCCATTGCGGTAATGTCAAGTGACTGAACTGCTACGGTAGTGCCTTGAACGTTGCGCAGCGTCAAGGTAGCAGAGTGTTGTTTCTTGTCGCGCAGATAAGTAACTGTCACCTTGTCGCCAGGACGGTGATTGGTAAGCAACTCTTGCAGCTCGCCAAATTTCTCAATCTTCTTGCCGTCAACAGCTGTAATCACATCGCCTTCTTTCAGGCCACCCTCGGCTGCGGCACCATCAGCGCTAACTTCCTTCACATAGATGCCATTTACGGTGCCAAGGTCAGGGTTCTTGCCCTTGTCCTTTTGCATGTCGATGTAGTTGCTTACGTCCATGCCCGAAATGCCAAGCAAGGCGCGCTGCACTGTGCCGTATTTGCGCAAGTCGTCAACCACCTTGTTCATGATAGAAGTAGGAATGGCAAAGCCGTAACCCGAGAACGAACCCGTTTGTGAGTAAAGCATGGCATTGATACCTACCAGCTCGCCCTTGGTGTTGACCAAGGCGCCGCCAGAGTTGCCAGGGTTGATGGCGGCATCAGTTTGAATGTAGCTGTCGATGCTGCCAGGTGTGGCATTCAGACTACGGGCTTTGGCACTGACAATACCAGCCGTAACAGTAGATGTCAAGCTGAACGGGTTGCCAATGGCCAAAACCCATTCGCCCAATTTAAGATTGTCGGAGTTGCCCACCTTGATGGCTTGCAAGCCCTTGGCTTCTATCTTGATAAGTGCCAGGTCGGTTGATTTGTCGGTGCCGATAATGCGTGCTTTGAACTCGCGGTTGTCGTTCAGTTTCACGGTCATTTCTTCGGCATTCTCCACTACGTGGTTGTTGGTTACGATATAGCCGTCTTCGGTCAGAATGACACCGGAACCGGCGCCTACGCGTTTAGGAGTTTGTATGCGTTGGCGTTGCTGTCCATTGCCGTTGCCAAAAAAGTCACCGAAAAAGTCCTCAAAAAATGGGTCAGAATATTGAATAGTCTGTGTCTTGCCACCTGTTACGACCTTGATGTATACTACAGAGTTAACTGCGCTCTCGGCAGCAACTGTAAGGTCAGCGGGGTTTGACGGAACTGCATTAGCAGCCATAGCGGGTGATTGGAGGCCCAAAGTCAAGGCCAGAACCCATAACGGAAGATATTTACGTGTCATATATCGAAATAGGTTGTTTGATTTTACTGAACGCGAATTTACGATATACGTCAATAGGGTGTATGCCAAATCACTTGCTTTTCGTCATTTTTTTGTCTCATTTAACACGAACACGCGCCTCAACCATATAAATTGTTAAGTAAAAACGCCTGGAAAGCGCATTTAGTAACGCAGCTGTCCGTCATCGTCCACCTCGTCCTCCATGTCGGCAAAGTTGTAGCTCTCACAGTGTTGACTCATGTCGAGGCCGATGCGCTCGCTTTCGCTGCTCACACGCATGGGTATAAGCTTGTTAACAATCCAGTATAGCAGTATGCTTACGGCAAAAGTGTTATTACCATTTCGGGTTAATAATTTAGCATGTGCCGTATGGCGGCAATGGGGTGGTGCCATAGCATGCGAGGGCCCGCATAACGCATGACGCCCTGCATCTTTTGTCGCATACAAGGCTTGTAGCAATGAACGGGGCACTTTTTGCAAGTATGCTTCAGGTTGCCAAATTTGCAGCGCTCGAGTCTAAGTTGGGCATAGTTGAGCAGCTCTTGACATTCTGCACAAAGTTGCGTGCTGTGATGCTTGCCTTGGCAGTAGATTTTAATCATCTGTGCAACGGTTCGCTTTTCTCGTTCAATTCGTGTTGGCATATTATATATATGTATGTCGGTTGATGTTGTGGTGCAAAAGTATCATTATCATTCTGAAAATACTGCACAGGGCTTTATAAAATATGCAGTAAACTTTCCGCAAGTTAGGCTGCACCTCAGCCATGCAAGGCAAAAAATTGCTTTTTTGCTTTGCATTGCATTCGGTTTGCACTAACTTTGCCGCCAATTAAGAACATACACCAAATAATGTTATGGTAAAAATAACTTTTCCTGATGGGTCTGTACGTGAGTATGAAAACGGCGTAACAGGTCTGCAAATAGCAGAAAGCATATCGCAGCGTTTGGCGCAAGATGTGCTTGCTTGCGGTGTGAATGGCGAAACGGTAGAACTCAATCGCCCAATTACCGAAGACGCTACTATCAATCTTTATAAATGGGACGATGAAGAGGGCAAGCACGCTTTCTGGCATACATCAGCCCACCTCATGGCCGAAGCCATGCAAGAGTTGTGGCCAGGCACCCAGTTTGGTATCGGTCCGGCTATCGAGAATGGTTTCTACTACGATGTGATGCCACCCGAGGGCGTTGTAATCGGTGAAGCCGATTTTGCCAAGATTGAAAAGAAGATGCAAGAACTCGCTCAAAAGAAAGAGCCTCTTGTACGTAAGGACATTTCAAAGGCCGACGCATTGAAGTTCTTTGCCGACCATGGCCAGACCTACAAAAACGAGTTGATTGATGAACTCGAAGATGGTCATATCACAACTTACACACAGGGCAATTATACCGACCTTTGTCGTGGCCCGCACTTGATGAGCACTGCACCTATCAAGGCCATCAAGGTAACATCGGTAAGTTCGGCATACTGGCGTGGCGACGAAAAGCGTCCGATGATGACTCGTGTGTACGGCATCAGCTTCCCCAAGAAGAAGATGCTCGATGAATATCTGCAGATGATAGAGGAAGCCAAGCGCCGTGACCACCGCAAAATTGGCAAGGAAATGGAACTCTTCATGTTCTCTGACCTCGTGGGTAAGGGCTTGCCAATGTGGTTGCCTAAGGGAACACAGCTCCGTTTGCGCTTGGAAGATTTCTTGAAGAAAATACAAAAGCGTTATGGCTATCAGCAGGTTATGACACCTCACATCGGTTCAAAGAACCTTTATGTAACTTCAGGTCACTATGCAAAGTATGGCAAGGATTCTTTCCAACCCATTCACACACCTGAAGAGGGTGAGGAATACATGCTCAAACCTATGAACTGTCCTCACCACTGTGCAATTTTTGCATGGCGTCCACGCTCATACAAGGAATTGCCCTTCCGTTGTGCAGAGTTTGGTACGGTATACCGCTACGAGCAGAGTGGTGAGCTTCACGGATTGACGCGTGTACGTGGCTTTACTCAAGACGATGCACACATCTTCTGTGCCCCCGAGCAGGTAAAGGATGAGTTCCTTCGTGTGATGGATATCATCATGATTATTTTCAAGGCTCTGAATTTTGACAAATTCGAGGCACAGATATCACTCCGTGACAAGGTGCATCGCGAGAAATACATCGGTTCAGAAGAAAATTGGGAACGTGCCGAACAAGCCATTATCGAGGCTTGCAAGGAAAAAGGTCTGCCCGCACACATCGAATACGGCGAAGCTGCATTCTATGGTCCTAAACTCGACTTTATGGTGAAGGACGCTCTTGGCCGCCGTTGGCAGTTGGGTACCATTCAGGTTGACTACAACCTGCCCGAACGCTTCCAGTTGGAATACACTGGTGCAGACAACCAGAAGCACCGTCCTGTAATGATTCACCGTGCGCCGTTCGGTTCTATGGAACGTTTCGTGGCTGTGCTTATCGAGCACACTGCCGGCAAGTTCCCCTTGTGGCTTACTCCTGACCAGGTGGCTGTGCTGCCTATTTCAGACAAGTTCAACGATTACGCACAGAAGGTGAGCGAAGAACTCAATGCACAGGACGTGCGTGCATACGTTGACGATCGTTCGGAGAAGATTGGCCGTAAGATTCGTGACAACGAAATGAAGCATGTGCCTTATCTGCTCGTAGTGGGCGAGAAGGAGGCTGCCAACGGCACTGTAGCTGTGCGTAAGCAGGGCGAAGGCGACCAGGGCGTTCTCTCTATTGCCGACTTTGCAAAGAAGGTGAATGACGAAGTAAAGGAAATGACCGAGAAATTCTAATCAAAATTCAGAGGTTCATAAGCCATTTCACATAACAACCACATGGCATAAGGTGTGCCGTTTACGTATTGTTCAAAACGTAAACGGCACACTTTTTTTGTGTAGCAAATTGTGGTGTGCGTGCATACAAGTATTCTGCACTTTAGTCTCGTCGTCAAACCTCCTCTATATAGTTTTTCGAATTTTGTCTGCACTCTGCACTTTTCGTCTTAAAGTGTTGATAATCAATTATCTTACGAGTGTAGACAAATGCGCATTTTGTCTGCACTTTGTCTGCACTGCTTGCACTTTTTGTCTGCACTATCTGCACTTTTGTTTGCGCTGCCTGCACTTTTGTCTGCACTGTCTGCACGGCTGTCAGCATAGTAGCATCTTGTCTGTATAGGTTAGAGTCGTCGGTGCAGGCAGCTCGTTGTTACGGTTGTGCGAGGTGGGCGTTTCATTTGGAGTAATAGATAGTACGGCCTCCCGTAATCGTTTTTATTAGTGGCGGCATGGTAAAACCTACTTATTCGAAGTGTGACAAGTCGTGTATGACGTGTTATGGTGCATGTTGTAGTGTAGACAGGTGTGTAGATGATTTTCAGAGTTGTCTACACGCTTCAAACGTTTGATAATCAAATGCTTATGTGTGAAAAGTGCAGAGTGCAGACAAAACGGCTAAAACCCAATATATGGAGTAGGGTGATAACCGTTGCTTGTCTACACTCGTTTACACAGTATGGATCTATGCGTTTGCCGGATACGGCTGGCACAGCTTGCAAGTGCGTCTGAGTACGTTTCATGCCTCATCAGTCATCGTCCTTCAATAATGTGGATTGTTCGTACTTCAGTTTATCAGCTCTTGCCATAGTTGCAACAGGATTTTGTGACGACTTTTTGGCGTGCAGTTTTACTAATAAAGGCGGAGGTAAAGGCCTTATTTTGTAACGACGTGATGAAAAATACGTGTAAAAAACATAGTTATGCTTTGATATTCAAAAAAGAAGGTGTAAATTTGCAGCCGATAAAAACTAAAATAAAAGAAAGTTGAAAGTCTACAAGGATACGTGGCGCGTGAAAAATCGCTCGTTCACTTGTCAACTCGTAAACTTATAAACTCAAATACTCATTTAATGCCAGCACCGCAGAAGAATAATCGCCGCGACCGCAATAACAACAAACCACAGCATCGCATTAACGAACAGATACGTTGCCGCGAGGTACGTATTGTAGGTGATGATGTAGAATCTGAAGTAATGCCCACGCGTCAGGCCATTCAGCTTGCGCAGCAAAAGGGTGTTGACCTCGTAGAGATCTCCCCCAATGCTGTTCCGCCTGTATGTCGCTTGATCAACTATTCAAAGTTCCTCTATCAGCAGAAAAAGCGTCAGAAGGAGCTCAAGGCCAAGCAGGTTAAAATAGAGGTGAAGGAAATTCGCTTCGGACCGCAAACTGATGAGCATGATTACAACTTTAAGTTGAAGCATGCCAAGGAGTTCTTGTCTGAGGGTGACAAGGTAAAGGCTTATGTATTCTTCCGTGGCCGCTCAATATTGTTCAAGGAACAGGGCGAGGTGCTTCTGCTCCGTTTTGCCAATGACCTTGAAGAATATGGCAAAGTTGAACAAATGCCTGTGCTTGAGGGTAAGCGCATGATACTTTTTATCGCGCCTAAAAAGACTGCAGCCCCCAAAAAGGTTGAGGCTGTGGCCGACGCCAGTGAGGCTCAGGAAGAACAGGCTCCTAAGCCTGCAAAGAAGGCTCCTCAAGTGAAGGCTAAGAAAGAGTATACTGGTCCTTTTGTTGAGGGCGAGGATTTCTAATCTTTGCGCTCGGGTAAAAGAAGCAATAACTGAATAGCTCGCGCGCTACGTTCGGTATCTCACGTAGCCGCAGTGATATATTAACAATAAAACAACAAAAGAAAATGCCAAAAGTAAAGACTAATTCTGGTGCAAAGAAGCGTTTCGCTCTCACTGGAACGGGTAAGATCAAAAGACGTCATGCTTACCACAGTCACATTCTGACTAAGAAGACTAAGAAGCAGAAGCGTAACCTTGACCACGTAGCTATCATCGACAGCACTAACCGCCGTCAGGTTCGCGAACTCCTCTGCCTCCGTTAATCCTCTTAGCGGGTTTAACTGTAAAGGAGCAATCCAAACCTTTTAATCTTTCACATTAAAGTCTAACCGGATGTTCAGCTTCCAAGTTCGTCTGTCATGCAACTAAAAATATAATGTGGCAGCCGACGCTAACTTCCAAAATGTAACAACAAAATGCCAAGATCAGTAAATCACGTAGCTTCAAGAGCTAAGCGTAAGAGAATTCTCAAACTCACTCGCGGTTACTATGGTGCCCGCAAGAATGTTTGGACCGTAGCCAAGAATACTTGGGAAAAGGGTCTGACTTATGCCTTCCGCGATCGTCGTAACAAAAAGCGCAATTTCCGTGCTTTGTGGATTCAGCGTATCAACGCTGCAGCTCGTCTCGAAGGTCTTTCTTACTCACAGCTCATGGGTGGTTTGCACAAGGCTGGTATCGAGATCAACCGTAAGGTGCTCGCCGACCTCGCTGTAAACAATCCTCAGGCTTTCAAGGCCATCGTAGCTAAGGCTAAGTAATTAGTGCCGATAAGCACATTGCTCAATACGAAAGTATAACGGGAGAATGCACATAAGTGCTTCTCCCGTTTTTTTTCGATATATGCAGGTGTTTTGCAGGGTGACAATGTGCCTATATTTATAGAATGAGTTTTATTGTCATCTGGTAAAACGTAGACATGCGAACGCACTCAAGCACTAAGCGCTACCACTCAACGCTAACTCTAATGGGGGCGACGCGTCCCGCGTCGGGAAAATGCAATGTTTATATACTAAATAAAGGCTCACAGACAGCAGTAATTACACTTCTGTCTGTGAGCCTTTGCCTTTATTCCCGACGCGGGACGCGTCGCCCCCATTAGAGGTAGCGTTTAGTGGTAGCGTTTGGTGCTTGAGTTTGTTCGCATGTTTACGTTTCACCGGACAGCAAACACTAAATATGAATGCTTATTTATCACAGGCCCGGGTTTGCTCTCCAACATTTAAGATGAGTGCATACCCAGGCTTGTGATGTGTTGTGATAGTAAAGTTATGCTCTGTCGTCGTGAATGGCTTGTGTAATGCCCGACTGCTTGACCATAATGCAGAAGCACATAAAGAAGAGGGCGCGCCAGCCCAGATTGATGTTGAAGGGCATGAGCGTAAGCACACTTGCAATCTGTGCATACGACACGTAAACGGTTTGTTCTGATGTCAGTTTAATGCCCATGATGTCGGCGTAGCATTTCTTTAGTGTCTGTATGGCGCTTGTGCGCTTAAGCCATTGTGTGAGAGTGGCAAGCGTAAGCAGACTGATGAGTTTCCACTCGGGATTGGCTGCATTGTGAAGTGTCAAATTGTTCTTTTGCATGGCTGTGTATTTTGTGAGTTGTTTTATGTAGCAGCTTGTCGGCAAGTGCGTTTAGGCTGCTTTCAAAATCGTGATGCAAAGGAACGTATGAAATGTGACAGTCTACGACAATGACGAATTTATATGTTAATTTAGTTGTTTTTGCTGCGTTTTTCTGCGTTTTAAGGCGCGATTTTACTGTTTTACGGCCATTACGAGTCTGTTTTGCAGCGTGTCAGTCTGTATAAATTGTATTGTGGTAGGCAGGTGCCTTTTCATACAAGTTTGAGTAATTCGGCAGGTTGGTTGATAAAATGTGTGTCGCGTTGTAGTGGTAGTGAGCGCAGAAAATCCTCGTCTCTGAACCCCCAGGTGACCAAGGCACATGGCAGTCCGGCATTTTTGGCTGTTTCAAGGTCAACTTCGGAGTCGCCAACGTATATGGCATGATCGGCCGTAGTGCCTAAATCGTGCATGGCTTTAAGCACAGCGTCGGGGTTGGGCTTGCGGCGCACGGTTTTGCTTTCGCCCACGGCGGAGTCAATGTATCCTTTGAAAAAGCGCTCGGCCAGTTCTTGTACAGCGGGGTCCAGCTTGTTCGATACAATGGCCATTTTTATTTGCTTTGATTTGAGTGTTTCAAGCAGTTGCATGATGCCGGGGTAGGGGCGTGTGGTGTCCAGGCAGTGTGCCACATAATGTGTGCGGAATGTTTGGAACACCGTTTCAAAATCATCACCCGTTACGGCATTGTCGACGGCGTTTGTCATCAAATATCTGATGCCGTTTCCCAAAAAACGTCGAATGTCTTTGATGGAACGTTCTTTCAGTTGGTGTGTACGCAGCGCGTAGTTCACGCTGTTTGCAAGGTCGTCCAATGTGTCAAGCAGTGTGCCGTCCAAATCAAAGATAATGGTGTCAAGCATAATGATGTAGTTTTTTAGTTTTGTGCTGTTGCAAAATTACTGCTAAATTATTCATGCGCCACTTTGTTTGCTGAGTTTTTTTCGTACCTTTGTAAACAAACCAAAGTATCAATTCAGACTGCAATGGAAGTAACAGCTAAATTTGATCATTTCAACATCAATGTGCTCGATTTGAAGCGCAGCATAGAGTTTTATGGCAAGGCACTTGGCCTTAAACCTTGTGGTGAGATTGAAGGGCCGGACGGTGCGTTCAAAATCGTGTATTTGAAAAACGAATTGAGTGATTTCAAGTTAGAACTCACTTGGTTGCGTGACCGCAAAGAACCCTATGAACTGGGTGACAATGAATCGCACATTTGCCTGCGCGTGCCTGGTGATTATGATGCGGTGCGTGCTTATCATAAAGAAATGGGGTGCGTGTGCTTCGAGAACGAAGAGATGGGACTCTATTTCATTAACGACCCTGATGACTATTGGATTGAAGTGCTGCCTATGAAGTAGTGCTTGGGCAGGATTACTAATACAGGTTCAATTTTTATTTTGTAAGTAGGTGGGCGCAGCTTTTGCGCAGAATGTACTTTTGTGGTATAACACTTGAAGCCTACTCGTCGCAATAATAGCAAACAAAAAATGGCGGCATGGCACCAGCCGGCCGCTTGTTTATGCAAATATTTCAATTATGGATAATCAGCTTGTAGCTCAGTGTGAGCAGGTGGCAAAGCAGTGGATTGATTCTGACTGCTACGATGCCGAGACCAAGAAGGCCGTAAAGGCCATGGTAGAAAATTCAGACAAGACCGAACTTATCGATTCTTTTTACAAAACGCTTGAGTTTGGTACTGGTGGTTTGCGTGGCATTATGGGCCCTGGAACAAACCGCATGAACATCTATACTGTTGGTGCAGCCACACAAGGCTTGTCAAACTACCTTAATATCAATTTCAAGGACCGCGATGAAATTAGCGTGGTTGTAGGACACGACTGCCGTAATAACAGCCGCTTGTTTGCCGAAACTGCTGCCAACATATTCTCAGCAAATGGCATCAAGGTGTATTTGTTTGAGGACATGCGCCCAACCCCCGAAATGTCGTTTGCCATACGTCACCTTGGTTGTCAGAGCGGTATCATTTTGACCGCCAGCCACAATCCGAAGGAGTATAATGGCTACAAGGCTTATTGGGACGATGGCGCGCAGGTGCTTGCTCCACACGATAAGGGCATCATTGCCGAGGTGAACAAGGTGAAGGTTGAGGATATCAAGTTTGAGGGCAATCCGACACTCATCCAGATTATTGGCAAGGATATTGACAAGATTTATCTTGACAAGGTACACACATTGAGCATTGACCCCGAGGCTATCAAGCGTCAAAAGGACTTGAAGATTGTGTATACGCCGTTGCATGGTACGGGCATGATGCTTATTCCGGATTCGTTGAAGCTTTGGGGCTTTGAGAATGTGCATTGCGTGCCTGAGCAAATGGTGAAGGATGGCAATTTCCCCACAGTGAAGAGTCCTAACCCCGAAAATGGCGAGGCTCTCACAATGGCACTTGATTTGGCTAAGCGCATCGATGCTGACATAGTGATGGCTTCGGACCCTGATGCTGACCGCGTGGGCATGGCTTGCAAGAACGATAAGGGCGAGTGGGTGCTGATTGATGGTAACCAGACTTGCATGATATTCCTTTATTATATCATCATGAACCGCAAGGCTCAAGGCAAGATGCAGCCTAACGACTTTGTTGTAAAGACGATTGTGACCACTGAGCTTATTAAGGCTATTGCAGACAAAAATAATATTAAGATGTTTGACTGCTACACAGGTTTCAAGTGGATTGCACGTTTAATTCGTCTGAACGAAGGCAAATTGCAGTATATTGGCGGTGGTGAAGAGAGCTACGGTTTCTTGGCTGAGGACTTCTGCCGCGACAAGGACGCTGTATCGGCTTGCTCGCTGCTTGCTGAAATTTGCGCTTGGGCAAAGGATCAGGGCAAAACGCTGTACGATGTGCTCATGGAGATATATTTGGAATACGGCTTGGCAGTAAACAAAACCATCAATGTGGTTAAGCCTGGCAAGACTGGTGCCGACGAAATAAAGGCCATGATGGAAAACTTCCGTGTTAACCGTCCTGCCGAAATAGCTGGTTCGCGCGTGGTGTGCACCAAGGATTATGAGGCATTGAAGGAATTTGATGCCGATGGCACAGAGAAAGCACTTGATGCCGTTGACTTCCCCGAGCCAAGCAATGTGCTGCAGTGGTATACTGAAGATGGCACCAAGGTGAGCGTTCGTCCTTCGGGTACTGAACCTAAGATCAAGTTCTATGTCGAAGTAAAGGGCACAATGCAATGTCCGAAGTGCTATGCGGGCGCTGTGGCTGATGCTCACGAAAAGATTGAGGCTGTAAAAAAGAGCCTTGGTTTGTAATATTATCAGATTAGAATAAACAAGCTTATGAGGCGGGCTATTCATTGTGATGATGAACAGGCCCGCCTCTTGCTATTAACTTAAATGGTATTTTGATGAATTACTATTTTTTGTTTTGTCAGGACGAATTATTGTTGACATCGGGCGGTGATGTTCCATTGCAGGACGAGCCGCCAATACGCTTGGAGGCGTGGCAACATTTGCATCATTTGCCCGATTTGAATGGTCATGCTTGTTTTACAGCGCGACTCGACACGCCCGTACTTGGTGACGAATGGCATATGGTGCCCTTGCGTGCCTCGTTTGATGTGTTGCCGGCATCGCTCTATAATATGGCGGGTAAGGCGCGTGAAATATTGTATTGGGACCAAAACACAAAGTTTTGTGGGGTGTGTGGCGCGCCTATGAAATTACATACCGACATATCAAAGCGTTGTACAAATTGTGGCAAGGAGGTGTGGCCGGCACTGGCTACAGCCATTATTGTGGCTGTTACGCGTCATGATAATCAGGAGATATTGTTGGTGCAAAGCAACAAGTTCAAAAAGGATTATCTTGGGCTTGTGGCCGGATTTGTAGAAACCGGCGAAACGCTTGAGGAGTGCTTGCTTCGCGAGGTGTGGGAGGAAACCCACATAAAGGTGAAGAACATTCGCTATTTTGCGTCGCAGCCGTGGCCTTATCCTTGTGGACTGATGGTTGGTTTTATAGCTGAATATGACAGTGGCGAGATACAGTTGCAGCGGTCTGAACTCAACAAGGGCGGGTGGTATTCGCGTGACAACATGCCGGCCATACCAGGCGAGGTGAGTTTGGCACGTCACCTGATAGATCATTGGCTTGCACAGTAGCGCATGCAATGAGTCGCTATAATAATTTTGAACACCTATTTACCCTGTAATAGGGTGGCTTTACAGAAAAACCAAGGGGGAGAATATGGTCATCGCACAATGTGTGAGTTTGCCATGTTCTCCCCTTGAGTATGTATAGGTGCACAAAAAAAACCTGCAACACGCGGTGTTACAGGTTTCAGTTTCTCTCGTTGTTGTAGCGAGTTCGCTTAGCTAAACTTTTTTAGTTAAGCAGCTGGCTCTCAAGCCTGAGCAGCAGTTGAATCAGCAGTAGCAGTAGAATCAACAGTAGCAGCTGAGTCAGCGTTAGCTGAGTCATTAGCAGTGCTGTCTACGACTGAAGAATCAGCAGTTGAATCAGTGGCAGCTGCATCAGAAGTTTTGTTACCGCATGAAGCGAAAGAGATAGCTGCGAAAGCTACGAACATGAAAACTAACTTTTTCATTGTGTTTGTTAAAATTTTAAGTAAAACAATCAATTGCCTTTTTTAATCGATGCAAAGGTACGGACTTTTTCAATCCATGCAAATGTTTCGGCTGCTTTTTTCTCAAAAATGTTGTACAAATTGACATTATTTTATCTTGACGCGTTTCTTTGTAAAACGTAGTTGGCAAAAAGTATACTATCTGTTACGGCAGGCGGCAGTAGAATGGGCATTCATTGTGCAACTTTTGAGATAATGCGCACAGGTAATAGGCTGTTATGAGCGTTTTTCCTATCTTTACACAATCATATAGTTGAATTTATCCTTGTTTGAAGGAGCATAGCGGGTTATGTGACCGGAAACAAAGGTAATAGATGCGCCAAAGAACGTACATTCCGTTTTTGGGAAAGCACCTGCGCATCGCATATAGTAATTTTGAACACTAACTTGCCATGTCAATCAATCATGTAAACGATTTGCGCCGGAGGGGGCACTGGCAGGCGGCACTTGATGCGGCGCTTGACAATTTGCACTTCATGGACACAGAATGGACCCAAATGTCGCTCTTTTGGGTTATATACGACATGTGTAAAATGGCTTTGGTTACGGACGGGGGTGGCGAGGTGGCTGCAAAATGTTTTGTGTGCATGAAGTATCTGTTGCGCACAATGATTGATGAGGAGGGCATAGGGCGCAAGTGTTATGACAATTTGCTGTTAAAGCACATGCCGCATGCTGCAGCGGTAGACTATGCGGAGCGCATATCCAAGACCCAACCAACTAAAGCTATGAGCATCGTACATGCCATGGGGTGTACGCCGCAAAATGTGCACCCTGTGTATCATGCCGCTTATGGCTGGGTAATATGCAGGTATTTGCGCCGGCAGGGATTTAAGGTTAGCGACGGAAGGGTGTGTGGCTTGCTTCGTGAATACATGCAGTTGCACAATCTGCGTCCGTCAACCTTGCATTCTATGATACTTGATTTCGTGTTGGATTATGCGTATGGTCATGCTTCGTTCAGGTTTAATGAGTTCTTTGCGCAGTGGGGGGCTGAAAATCTGCGCTATGAGGATCATTTTGCTCCAGTTATATGCCGTGTGACCAAACCTTCGATTATGGCTCGCTTGTTGAGGATTGTTGAGCGTAGTGGTGACAAGGTTGCCTTGCAGTCGTTGCTTGACGGACTTTATGATTGGTGCGTATATTAAGTTGTGTGGTGTGGTGTGTTATAGTTTGAGCCTCATAACACCGAAAGAGCGCAATGGTCCATTTTGAAGCGCCATAATAAAAGGGCTTCATGTTGGACTATTGCGCTCTTTCGCGTGTTTGTTAAATGTGTCTATTCTGCAAGTGTCATACGTTTACTCGTACACTTTATAGCGTGACGTCGGTTACTGGTCGTCATTCTTAACGTAACCTTGATATTTTTCGGGCAGTGCCGACATAATCACATTGTAAGCCTCATTCATAGTAGTTTTGATATCTTCGGGGCTGTGCGATGTGGGATATATGGGCTTGTGAATAACCAGACGCATGGCGTGCCGGTTGACAAAGTTGAGTCCGGCCATGCGGGTAAGCACATCAAAAGAACCGTCAATGGTAACAGGTACAACGGGCAGTTGCAAGTCGTCGGCCAGCTGGAATGCACCTTTTCTGAATATGCCCATGTGGCCGGTAAAGGAGCGTGCGCCCTCGGGGAACACTACGAGCGAGGTGCCTCCTTGTAGCGTGTGGCGTGCATTCTCAATGGTCTCTTTGATAGCTTTGGGGCCAGATTTGTCCACAAAGATGTGGCGTGCCTTTTCGCAGGCATATCCAACGAGTGGCATTTTGCGAAGAGCCTTTTTCATCATCCACTTAAAGTTGCGGTTCAGATAGCCATATATAAGGAATATGTCCATTGGTCCCTGGTGGTTGGCCACAAACACATAACTTTGGTTGTGGTCGATATTTTCGCGGCCCTCAACCTTGATGGGCAGTAGCAGCACACGGCAAATAAGGCGCGACCATATCTTTCCGGGGTAGTAGCCAAACACATGGGCGTTGAACAAACCGCCTATTATTGTAACTAAAGCAGTGATGACTGTGGCTACAAAAATGATGGGGAGTGCTATGCAGAGTTGATATATTTTGTACAGCATAATAAATAGGAGTGTAGTTTTTTGTTGCGTAGCTTTGCTTGTGTTGTATTCGATGGTTATCTGTTGTAGCATACAGCCTGCCCACGGAATTTCTCGTCCGTTACATGACCGCGGTTGAAGATGGGGAACCCATTGCAGAAGGTGCGTTCGACACGCCAATGGAAGGTGTGTCCTTCAAGCGGGCTCCAGTTGCATTTGCTCTGAATGCGGTTCGGGGTGAGTGTCCATGGTCTGTGTGGGCGCACCATGACAATGTCGGCCTTATATCCTTCGCGCAGGTAGCCGCGGTTTTCAATTTGCAGCAAATCGGCCGGGTTGTGACACATCAGTTTTACAAGGCGTTCAAGGGTGAGCAAGCCTTTGTCAACAAGCTCGAGCATCGAAACCAGTGAAAATTGCACCATGGGCATGCCCGATGCCGCTTTTGCGCAACCTCCCATTTTGTCGGCCATGCAATGAGGCGCATGGTCGGTGCCAATGGTGTAGATCTTGCCCGACGACAGTGCGGCGCGCAGTGCATCGCGGTCGGCTTTGGTCTTGATAGCAGGGTTTACCTTAATGCGTGAGCCGAGTCGTGCATAGTCCTCGTCGCAGAATAGCAGGTGTCCCACACAAGCTTCGGCCGTAATAAGTGGGTCGTTGGGAGCGAAGAGTTCGAGCTCTTTTGCTGTTGACAAGTGTGCCACGTGCAAGCGTGCCCCATTCTCGCGGGCCAGGCGCACAGCCAGTGCCGTTGATTGGTAGCAAGCCTCTTCGCTGCGTATTTCGGGGTGGTGTTCCACGCTTGGGTCCGCGCCATATTGTGCCTGTGCCGCCTTCATGTTTTCATTTATGATGGCAGAATTCTCGCAGTGAGTCATGATCAGCAGTTTGGCATTTTCAAAGATAGCCTTCAGGGCTATTTCGTTGTCAACCAGCATATTGCCAGTTGACGAACCCATGAAGAGTTTGATGCCGGCCACCTTGCGTGGATTAAGATGGGCCAGCTCGTAGGCGTTGCCAGCGGTGGCGCCAAAGAACAAGCCATAGTTGACTACACTCTTTGAGGCTGCAATTTTCCATTTCTCGTCAAATGCCTCTTGGGTGGTGGTTTGAGGCACGCAGTTCGGCATGTCAAAAATTGTAGTCACACCGCCTGCCGCAGCAGCACGGCTTTCTGAGCAGAAATCGCCCTTTTGCGTCAGTCCGGGGTCGCGAAAGTGTACGTGGTCATCTATCACACCAGGCAGCACGTAGCAGCCTGTGCCGTCAATCGACTCGTCAACCGGAATGGTAGGTTCGGCATCATGGCCTTCAAGTATTTCGTCGATGCGGTCATCATCAATAACGAGCGTGCCCACAAACTGGCGGCCTTCGTTTATGATAGTAGTATTCTTAATTTGAGTTCTGAAGTGCATAGGTCTATATTTAACAATGTGCCAATGCGGTAAAACAAATTGTCGCATTGGCACATTATAGGGTGGTTCTAATAATTCTGAATTAGGGATTTGTGCGCTATCAGAAGTGCAAATCACATTTCAGAATAGCAGAACTCTAAAAACAGAATTTTTTAGAACCACCCTATAGTTAGCAAGTTATTTCTTGGCTTTGATGCCTCCCGTCATGGCGGCCCATCGCAGGCGCATTACACCGAACAGTGCTTCGCTGAATATGCCACCGCTCATTTTGCTCGTGCCGAGTTCGCGGTTGACAAATACCACGGGCACCTCCTTTATTTTGAACCCGAGTTTGTAAGCTGTAAACTTCATTTCGATTTGGAAGGCATATCCCTTAAAGCGTATGGCGTCCAAGTCGATAGTTTCGAGCACTTTACGACGATAGCAAACAAATCCGGCTGTCGTGTCGTGCAAGGGCACCCCTGTAACAGTTCGCACATACTTTGAGGCGTAATAGCTCATGAGCACGCGTCCCATGGGCCAGTTTACCACATTGACACCGCTTACATAGCGTGAGCCAACCGACACGTCGTACCCATCTTTGGCACAAGCATTGTAGAGTCGGGGCAGGTCCTTAGGAGCGTGGCTGAAGTCGGCGTCCATCTCGAATATGTATTCGTAGCCGTGCTCCAAGGCCCATTTGAAACCAGCAATGTATGCTGTGCCCAGGCCGAGTTTGCCAGTGCGTTGCACCAAGTGCAATTCGTGTTTGAACTCGTTGGCCATCAAGCGCTTTACAATGTCTGCGGTGCCGTCGGGCGACCCGTCATCAATGACCAAAATGTGAAAGCCATGTTCGGGCAGGCCGATTACGGCGCGTATGATATTCTCAATGTTTTCTTTTTCGTTGTAGGTAGGAATTATTACAACGCTGTCGCTCTTTTCCATTAACGTGTTTGAGTTTTAGGGTGGTTCTAAAAATTCTGTTTTTAGAGTTTTGCTATTCTGAAATGTGATTTGCACGCTCTCGAAAGTGTCTTTTTGAAAGCACACAAATTCCTATTCCAGAATTATTAGAACCACCCTTTGTCCTTATTTCCGCTACAAAAGTAAGCATTTTGGTCGACATTGTTTATCTTTGCACAAGATAAATCGGCAAACAATCAATCTAAACACATAAAAATGAAACGAACAGTATTGGCGCTATGTGCGCTATTAGCCCTTCCAAGCATGGCTCAGAGATATACGGTCAGTGGTCAAGTTCCCAATGGTGTGAAGAAGGTGTATTTACAATTTATGGGCGCATCACCCCATATCGACAGCACGACGGTCAGCAATGGCCAGTTCCGTTTTGAAGGCGATGCCAATGGCAATATCTTTGCAATGGCCACTTATAATAAAAGCGAAGGCGTTAACGTGGTGCTCGAAGGCAATGTGAAGGTAGATTTTACCAGCGAAAAGGCTACGGGCAATGCCGAGAATGAAGGCATGAGCGCATGGGCTGCCAAGTTCGATGTGCCGATGCGCAAAATCATCAAACTTGGTGACGAGTACCGTGCCATGCGCGCCTCAGGCAAGCAAATACCCGACAGTGTGTTAGATCGTTTTGAAAAAGTTAATGAAGAGTGCACCGAGCAACTGGTAGCCTTGACCAAGCAGTGTTGCACTGAAAACAAGCAGTTCAAGTTTCCGGCATTCTTCCTGTGGCGGGTAAGTCCCATCATGGAGCAGGAAGACGTGATAGCTTTGGCCGAAAATAGCAATTCTGCTTATATGAGCACGAAGTTAAGTGATGACATAAAGCACAAAGTTCAAGCGTGGAAACGTCAGACTGTAGGTTCTATGTTTACCGACCTCGAGATGGCCGATGTCGATGGCAAAACGCACAAACTGTCTGAGTATGTGGGCAAGGGGAAATATGTGCTTGTCGACTTTTGGGCTTCGTGGTGCGGTCCTTGCCGTCAGTCAATGCCTGCGTTGAAAGCACTTTACAACAAGTATAAAGACAAAGGTTTTGATGTGGTGGGCTTGTCATTCGATGGTGATAAGGCTGCGTGGGTAAATGCCATCAAAAAGCTTGATTTACCATGGCACCAGCTTTCCGACCTCAAGGGTTGGGATTGTGTGGCCGGCAAGGTTTATGGCATCACAGCCATACCTGCCACATTGCTCATAGGTCCCGATGGCAAAATCGTGGCCAGTGGGGTTGGCGTGTCGAAGATCGAAGAGAAACTGGCTGAATTGCTCAAGTGATTTTGACAGTGCCAACGCGTAGGCGGAATTAGCAAACAAGTTGACGGGGTAGCCCACCAATAAACAATATTATGTAAAATGGTGTGCCAAGGCTCTTATATGTAGGGCCTTGGCACACTCTTTCCTGACTTCATCACTTTCCTGCGCCATCCAAAACGCTACCTCTAATGGGGGCGACGCGTCCCGCGTCGGGCATTAAGGCAATAGGACTAAATAAAGGCTCACAGACTGTACTAATTACACTCATGTCTGTGAGCCTTGCCTTAAAATCCGACGCGGGACGCGTCGCCCCCATTAGTGGTAGCGTTTTGTGCTTGCGTTTAGTGGTAGCGGGACCTTTACCATACTACAAAAGCTTTACTTGCCGAGTATCTTACATCTTACACTAACGCATTGTAACTCATTGACTATCAACGATTTACTTAGTGTAAGATGCTGCGAATTCCACTTACACACATCCTACACAACCATCACGCTGCTACACGGCACAAACACGGAAGAAAGACATCACGGCATAGGGGGACAGGAAAGTCTGTCGCTCCGACAGATTTCTCTACGTCCCTATGGTGTAAAACCCGCCGCATACGTCCAATTTGACTGCGCGGCAGCGGAGTGAGGTGTGTAAGATGTATGCAGGGGAGTGTAAGATACTTTGGAATCATCTTACACTCTTGAGCCCTCTGTATATCAACTTGTTACGTACAAAAAGTGTAAGATGGCAGTAAAAACACACGCACTCTTTTACATGTAGGCAGACGGGGAGGGAACAAATATTTGTGTACAAATTGTACACTTTTTTTGTGGGGTGCAATGCCTTGGTGTTACCTTTGCAGCACTTTAATTTTATATCAAACCAAATTGTATTGACTACCATGAAACGAATGCTTAACAGAATGCTGCGCTATGCCGATGCCATTGTGAAACGTGGCGTTGACAAACTGATAGACGCTATCGCGCATAGCGCGGAACCACAAAGTAAAAACGCCGAAACACCCCAGCCGCAAAAACGCATGGGCAACGACACTGACTGCGCACCGCAAACAACTGGCCACACCACGAACTGCGGTCTGACAGAACAAGCCATCACCCTGATGGACGAACGGTACGACATTCGCTATAATGTGCTTGACCGCACACCCGAAGTGCAACGGCGTGACAAGACGGACAAAGGAGACGTTCACTGTCGTGGCTCTGGGGCGTGAACTGGTGCAGCAGCAAGTGCCGCGCCGACGCAGCAGCAAGGCTACATAGCACTGCGTGAGGCGCAAATATGACGAGGGGTGCTGAAGAATGTGGCGCTCAATGAGATTTGCCGCTAACGCGGAGAACATAAGGACAAAAGAACATAAGAACAAAAGAGTTTCAAGACATACGGGCATGGACTTGCGTCCATGTGCCCTCAAGAACATAAGGGCT